>ENA-OQAN01000379-OQAN01000379.1-human-gut-metagenome-genome-assembly--contig:-NODE-379-length-24226-cov-1.785468_pt1 | contig 24226 bp, 34 predicted proteins | sample MGYA00242735_ERZ504527 | MGnify/ENA primary metagenome ERZ504527 (study PRJEB26092, sample SAMD00036230) | human gut metagenome | host: Homo sapiens | study: EMG produced TPA metagenomics assembly of... | reverse complement strand
TTTAAATTTTTCACTATGAAAACCTAAAAATAATCCGAACCCTAAGGGCTCATGACTTTACTTTATTCTAGGCCTTTTTTATCCGTAGCTTGTTAGCTGACTTGGAACTAGGCATGTAGTATTTACTATTTTCCTACTTGAGATTTTTTATAAGTCACATGCATGATTCCATCTGAACGAATGGTATGATTTTTATTTCTTTTAGAGAAACACCGGTAATAGCTAATTCCTATCTTAAATCACTTGAAATATATTTATAATGTGTTGGAGTGCTAATCAGTACCGCTTGTAGATTTTTGGAAGATACTAACACACTAATGATTTAATCTCCTTTAAAACATGAAAAGAGAAGCCTCCAAAGCTTCTCTTTTATAATTATCAAATAATGTACAACTAGATTCTTAATAACTACCTAATTTAGTGGTTCAATCATGAAGCTTAATTGATAGCTATCTGCTGAGCTAAGCAAGAATTCGTCATGAACTGGAGCACCCCATGAGTCGTCACCACCTACACCCATTTGAGCAGCAAGAACTTTAATCCATGTAGCATCAGATTCTTGCAACTCATATTTGGTGACGAGCATTTTCAATTTGTTCAGTACTGTTACGCAAAGCACTGAATTCGAATGCCTTATTAAGTGCGGTGAATTTAAGACCATTATGGTTATCATCAGATACTGTAAATTCACGAGTACCATAGTGATTACCAGATTCTTGTGGCATTAGATATGGAGCAAATGTCTTTTCAACAGATGTTTCATATCGACCAAGATAGGCACCAGGAAGTTTATCAAGGTAGCTTTCTTCTGCACCGTATCCATAATAGCTTAGGTTTGTAAATTGTGAACCGATAGCAAATTCTAGACCAAATTCAGGGAAGTTTGGCAAACCTGCTTTACCATCATAGTTTGCAGTAACAAAGATTCGACCCTTGTAATCAACTTGATAAGTCACCTTAACTTCGACATCAGACAAGCCAGGCAATTCATGAACATAAGTCACTTTAACAGAGTCATCTTCAATTTGAATTTGAGTATCTGTAACCTTACTATAGTTTCCAGCAACTTTCCAGCCTGCCATTTCGAATGGATATCCAGCACCACGATCGTTGTCAGTGTAAGCACGAGTAAAGTTAAGTTTAGGACCTTTCTCAATGAATTCAACACCGTTATACTTAGCAGATACTAGCGTATTTTGTGCACGTGAAAGCAAGATAGAGAAGTTTTGTCCTTGAATTCCGATGTTGAAGTCGCCTTCAACAACATTCAAAGGTGCTTTAACTGGTGTTTCAGTGCTAATCTTTTCAGCAACATATTGACCACGAACAATTTCATGTCCTTTTGGAGCCCATTCAGTTGCTTCATTCTGAACACAAGCAACTTCATAAATTCGTTCAGCATTTGAAGCTCCAACAGCGAATTCTACTGGGAATGTTGCTTCTTCACCTGGTTTAACATCAAAGTGATATTCACTTTCGCTAACTTTTCTACCATCTTCGTAAACTCTAGCTAGGAAAGTATAAGCAGAAAGATCTTCAAAGACATTATCATTCTTGATAGTTACTGATTTTTCATCAACAGCAATCTTAATATTAGAGTAAAGATGTTTAACTGTTTGAAGTTTTGGAGTTAGGGTACGATCTGCGAAGACAATACCATTTCCACAAAATTCGTAGTCAGAAGGTCTATCATGCCAGTCACCACCATATGATAGGAATTCGCTACCATTTGGAAGTGGTTTGTAAATAGCTTGGTCAATGAAGTCCCAAATAAATCCACCTTGGTATTCTGGATATTTCTCTAAGTCAGTGTAGAGTTTCAATCCACCACCAGAGTTACCCATTGTGTGCATGTATTCACATGAAATATAAGGTTTTTGAGGATTGTTAGTGAGGTATTCTTCAATATCAGCTGGTTTCGCATACATACGACTTCGATGTCTGTAATGTAATCAAATTCACGACACCATGTAACACCTTCATAGTGAACTGGACGAGTATTGTCAACACTACGGAAGTAATCAGCCATGTCAGCAATATCTTTACCAGCATATGATTCATTACCACAAGACCAAATGATAACACTAGCATGGTTCTTATCACGTTGGAACATGTTATTGGCACGATCCAAACAAGCAGGCAACCATTCTGGTTCACTAGCTGGGATATTCCATGAAGGTTCGCTTAGACCAAGTTTTTGCCATGTACCGTGTGTTTCAAGGTTGGCTTCATCGATAACATAAAGTCCATATTCATCACACAATTCATACCAACGTGTTTGGTTAGGATAGTGAGAAGTACGAACAGCATTGATGTTATGTTGTTTCATCACTTTGATATCCCAAAGCATATCTTCTTCAGTGATACAACGTCCTGTTCTAGCGTTAAATTCGTGTCTGTTAACCCCTTTAAAGACAATTCTCTTACCATTCAAAAGCATGAGTTTATCTTTAATTTCGAAGTGTCTAAATCCAACCTTAACTGGAACGACTTCAACAACTTGGCCATCATCCAAAACATGAAGGGTCAAATTGTAAAGTTTAGGACTTTCAGCACTCCAAGGTTTGATTTGCAAATCTTCAAGACTTACAGATAGTTCACCGTCAGCATTAACAGATGCATCACCTTCTGTAACGATGCCTTCATGATCTGAAAGAACATATTTAATCTTCTTATCTTCATAATCACCAACAGTCTTCAAATCAATATCCAATTGACCTGCTTTTGTTTGGTAATCATAATCTCCCTTAACAAAGAGATCTTGAACGTGAACTTTTGGAATAGCGTACAAGTAAACATCTCTGAAAATACCGTAAAGTCTCCAGAAGTCTTGGTCTTCCAACCAGCTTGCTGTAGAGTAACGATAAACAGCTACCGCCAACTTGTTATCACCTCCAACAAGGTAATCACTAATTTCAAATTCACTAGGTGTAAATGAATCTTCACTGTATCCTACGAAGTTACCATTGACCCATACAAAGATGGAAGTGGCAACCCCTTGGAATGAGATAAATACTTTTTTGTCTTTTAATGCATCATTCAAGGTAAAATGTTTAACGTATGATGCAACAGCATTTGATTCTTGAGGAACTTGAGGTGGACGAAGGAATTCTTTACCATCCCAAGGATATTGGGTATTCACATATTGTGGAGAACCAAAACCTTGAAGCTCTAAATGACCTGGTACATTGATGAAATTCAAATCAGTTTCATCAAATTCTGTTTTATAAAAGTCTTTTAAAACCTGATTTGTATTCTGAGCATAGTGAATTTTCCATTTTCCATTAAGAGATTGTCTTAACTTCATCTCCCCTTCAGAAAATTCTGCAAGAGATTCAAAATACTTATGATCTGAGTGAGCGTCAACAGTATTAACGCTAACAATCTTTGGATCGTTTAAGTAAGTTTGAATTTTTTCAGTCGTGTTCATAGATTATTCTCCTTTTTTGAAGGTAATAACTTCAGACAAAGCTTCTACCTTTTCTCCAACTTCTTGTTCAAGATGGAAAGCACTGAATTTTTCTGAATTGGTTACAGTGACAAGTACTGTGTCATCAAGACCATTTTTCTCAATAATTGGTGACCAGAACTCAAGAAGTTTTTGTCCAACTTCAACACGATCACCTTGTTCTACGTAACTAATGAATCCTTCACCTTTAAGTTTAACTGTTCCGATACCAACGTGGATAAGAACAATGACACCATCTTCACTTTCAATACCAACTGCATGGCGAGTAGGAAGAACTTGACGAATGGTACCACTAATTGGTGCAAAGACAGCTCCATCAGTAGGTTTAATGGCGAAACCTTTACCCATGCTACCTGAAGCAAAGTGTTCATCATTAACACTTGAGAGGTCAACCAAATGACCAGTTGTAGGGTTTACAAGAGATACGACGTTAGCTTTAACTTCATTTTCAGAAGTTGCTACGCTAAAGCGATGTTCCAATTCTTCAACAATTTCAGCGTGACGTGCTTCAGTCAAAGTGATTTTACGAGCAATAATGAAGGCACCGATGAGCATTGCTGCTGCTGGGAAACCAAACATGCTAAGCTTAAAGATAGACTGTTGATGTGTTGTAATTGTTGATGCTGAGGCACCTGTTGTCATACCGGCAGCTACGGCAATTGTAGAAACAAGCCAGTTTGACATCGCACCACCAAGTTTATCAACAAGTGGACGAACTGACAAAGTAAGTGATTCATCACGGTGTCCCAATTTCCATTGACCATATTCTACTGAGTCAGAGATAATCATGAGGATAACAAGGAACACAAGAGGTTGTGGAATAAAGAAGAGTTCAGCAGCAGTCAAGATCATTGGAAGTGATGTTCCTGCAATACTAAAGATTCCGATACCACCGAGCATTACTGCAATACATCCATAGAACAAACGTTTACGGTTGAATTTACCAGCTAGGCTAGGGAAGAGTGAAACTGAAACCAAACCAACAACTGTATTCAATCCGTAAAGGATTGAGTATTTCCCTGGATCACCAAGGATAAATGTGAAGTAAAAAAGTTGAAGAGCATTAAGTGTATTAATACCAAGACCATAGAACCAATATCCGAGAGACAACCACATCAATTGGTCGTTTTTACCAAGAACTTTAAAGACTTGTTTAAGGCTAGTTTTTTCTTTGTTATCACGAAGTTTTGACTCAACTTCACGTGTACCAATACCAACAGCAATTGATGTAATCACACCAATGAGAGCAACGATAAATGCAAACCAGAACCATCCAGATTTATCTCCAGAGCCACTACTGTTCGTCATAGAGAAGAACAAAACGATTGGCATGATGCAACACCTACAATATTGGCACCAATCGTAGAACCAATACGGGCAAAAGTTGCCATTTTTTCACGTTCATGACTGTCAAGAGACAAGGCAGGAATCATTGACCAGAAACCGATATCTTTAATTGAGTAGAAGACATCCATTACAAGGTAGATAATTCCGAAAAGTACAAGGTACAAGAAAGGATTTGTTTTATTCAAACCACCTAAATCGGTGAAGAGAAGCAACAAGGCGATAGAACTGATGATACCACCACCAACTACCCATGGTTTGAATTTACCATACTTAGTATGAGTGTTATCAATCATATTACCGATCAATGGATCGATAAATACTTCCAAGATACGCAAAATAGCGATGATGTTAGTAATTAATAGTACGTAGTGACTATTTTGCTTTGGATCACCTGTGTTAAACAAGTGAGTTGTCACAAACATGATAAAGTATGTTGACAACGTTGCATAGAAGACGTCGTTACCAAAAGCACCAGCTGAATAGGATAGACGAGACTTCATTTGACCTTTAGATTTTCCCATTACGAAAACCTCCTGTTAGTTGTTTTTTTTGAATACGCTTACATTATATAAGTATTAGTTTAAATCGTCAATAGTTTTAGTGGTTTTTTACTAAACTTTTACTAAAATATGGTTATTTTGATGAATTAAAATATTGGAAACCGATTTCATAGCTTACACTATGACCCTCCTCCAAGATGATATCTCCAAAATCTGTATGATTAACGGCATCTGGGAGTGTTTGAGCTTCCATAGCTATAGCTTCTCGTCCTTTTGCAATTGTTCCTCGATCTCTCGCAAAGTAAATATTATCCTCTATAATATCCATAGTATAAATAACTAAACCATTTCTGTTTGAGAAGATTTCGATACCATCTCCACTCTCTTTATCATGGAGAACAGCTACTTCTTTCACATGATCACAAGTTTCCCCTCCAACTACAAAGGCATCATCAAAACCATTATTTGCTTCAATTCGAGGTAGCAAGTCAGTTGTCTTTCTGAAATCATAATTCGTTCCATCTACATTAATTTTTTGTCCTGTTGGAATTAACTCAGAATCCAACTCTAAACGATAGTCTGAATAGATTTGTAACTCATGACTTGATAAATCCTGTTTGTCGCTAAGATTAAAGTAAACATGGTTTGTCGGATTAAAGACTGTTGACTCTGTAACATCGAAGGCTTCAAAGAGTATTGTTAAGCGGTTATTATTGTTAAGTCTATAACTAATAGAGACTGTAACATCACCAGGAAAGCCATCTACACTTGAATAAAGTCTTCTAATAAATTTTGTCTCAACATATTCATCATTCAGGTTTGTGACATAGTTCCAATTTTGAACCTGCATTCCTTTTGGACCGCCATGTAAGCAGTTGTCTCCCTCATTCTTAGGAAGGCTATAAAGAACCATATTATGAGTATACGAAGCTTTCCCAATTCTTCCAGCAACCCTACCAATAGACTGGCAGGCACATAAATTATTCTTATAGTAATCCTCGTAATCACTGAAACCAAGTACTATATTTTTAAGAGCACCAGTTTCTGTTGGAACCAAAAACTCCTGAAGTGTAGCACCTGTTGTGAGTGTGGAAATGACAACACCATTATTATTTTCCATTGAAATTTTACTGACATCGCCTGAATCAACTTTTCCAATAATTTCGCAGTTTATTTTCATATTATTTCCTCAAAAAACAAAGAGTACAATAATTATATATACTCTTTGACCCTTTGTTTATTATTTTAATTATCCTCGATCATCGTACCCTTTTGGATGGCTAGAATGCCATGCCCAAGCACTTGCGATGATTTTTTCGATGTTATCAAATTGTGGTTTCCATCCAAGAACTGTACGTGCTTTTTCAGATGAAGCAATCAATATATCAGGATCACCAGGACGACGATCAGCTTTTTCAGCTGGAATTTCTTTACCAGTTACCTTACGAGCGGCTTCAAGAATTTGAAGGTTTGAGAAACCTGTTGATGAACCTAAGTTAAAGGCTGTAGATTCATTACCTTTACGAAGATATTCAACAGCAAGGAGGTGAGCATCAGCAAGTCAAATGGGTGAACATAGTCACGAACATTTGTTCCATCAGGAGTGTTGTAGTCATCACCAAAATCATGATTTTTTCACGAACACCTTGAGCTACTTGGAGAATAATTGGCAAGAGGTGGGTTTCAGGACCGTGATCCTCTCCGATAGAACCATCAGGTTTGGCACCCGCCACATTAAAGTAACGAAGAGGGACATACTTGATGCCGTAAGCTTGGTCTGACCACTTCATAATGGTTTCCATCATAAGCTTGCTCTCACCATATGGTTGATAGGATTTTGTGGTGTTGTTTCAAGAATTGGAATTTCTTCTGGAATTCCGTAAGTTGCTGCTGTTGATGAGAAGACAATGTATTTAACACCGCATTCGTTCATAACTTCAAGCAATTTAACCATTCCAGCTGTATTGTTATCAAAATATTTGAGTGGTTTTTCCATTGATTCACCAACCAATGAATAGGCTGCAAAGTGAATAACGGCATCAACATCTGGGTTTTCTTTGAAGACCTTTCTCATAAAATCTTGATCAGAGAGATCGCCTTGGTAGAAAATAGCATCTGGATGTACGGCAGCACGGTGACCGGTTACCAAACTATCTACTACTACTACTTTTTCTTGACCGTTTTCAACTAAGCGATCAACCATGTGAGAACCGATATAACCAGCTCCACCTAATACTAAAATTGCCATTTCTTATCTCCTTTCTTCAGAAAAAACAATTAATCAGCTAAATTTACAAAATCTACAAATGCTTTAAACTGATCTAAGCCTTCACTATTAGTCTTATAAACACCTGCATCTTCTAGTACACGAGCAAAGATATCTGCAACAGATTGTCGAACAACTTCTGTCACTTCCTCAGCCGTAACATTCGGATTTTGAGCTTTGAGTTCATCTGCCCATTCTTGGTGAATTGGAGCAACTTGGTTGCCTTGACCCAATAGATAATCTTCAACATCTTTAAGTTCTGTTTTCAAACGAGGTGGAAGAATGGCTAATCCCATAACCTCAATCAAACCGATGTTTTCTTTCTTAATGTGTTGAACATCTTTATGTGGGTGGTAGATACCGTCTGGATGTTCTTCAGAAGTTTGATTGTCACGAAGAACCAAATCCAATTCAAATTTGCCGTCTTTTCTACGAGCAATTGGGGTAATGGTGTGGTGAGGGTGTCCATCAGACTGAGCTAAGACTCCAGCTTTTTCGTCTGAATAACCACGCCAGCAATTTAAAATTTTGGTTGCAAGAGCAATAAGTCTTTCCTTATCTTCACTTCTTAAACGAAGAACTGACATAGGCCAATTAACAATACCAGTTTCAACATCAGAGTATCCATCAAAGCTAACTTTTTCTTTAATGCCTGCTACTTCCATTGGGAAAGTGTGGCGACCACCTTGATAGTGTTCGTGTGTAAGAATTGAACCACCTACAATTGGAAGATCGGCATTTGAACCTGCGAAGTAACCAGGAAATGCTTCAACAATTGATAGGAGACGACCAAACGTCAATGGACTGATGTGCATTGGTTCGTGCTTACCATAAAAGAAGATAGAATGTTCATTAAAGTAAGCATATGGTGAATATTGGAAGCCCCAGTCATTTCCTTCCATTTGGAAACGAATAACACGGTGATTACTACGTGCTGGGTGATTGATGCGACCTAGATAACCTTCATTTTCCATACAAAGTTGGCATTTTGGATAATCAGAAGCTACCGCATTTTTAGCTGCAGCGATGGCTTTTGGATCTTTTTCAGGTTTTGAAAGGTTAATCGTAATTTCCAAGTCACCGTATTTAGTTGGAGCTTTATAAGCGATATTTTGAGCAATTGCCTTTACCTTAACATAATCATTGCGTTTACTAAGGTCATAAAAATCAGCAATTGCCTGCTCTGGGTTTGATTTATAGGTATCCCAGAAGTTACGATTGACAGCACTAGGGCTTGGTGTAATCAAGTCCATGAGTTTGAGCACCGATGATATCTTGTTCTTCATTAAGTTCACCTACAGAACCAGCTTTAACACCTGCTTGAAGCAACTGGTCTTTAAGGTCAATCAATTCAGAGCTTTCAGTTTCAACATCAGCAACTCCCTCTCCAACCAAAGCAAAAACTTTGTTTGTCAAATAGATACGGTCTAATTCCTCATAGTCACTGTTTTCAATAACCAAAGTTACAAAAGCGTTTACTAAATTTTCAGCCATAATCTCTACTTCTTTCTCATTAATCAAGTACTCGTGAACCACCAGCTACTTCAGCAATATAGAAGCTTGGTGCATAACCAACGACTTCTTCATAACGTTGACCAACTGCTTTTTTTGAAATCTTCAACTTTATCTTTGTTTACAAGTGCAATGGCACATCCACCGAAACCAGCTCCTGTCATGCGGGCTCCTAATACTCCTTCTTGTTCCCATGCTGTGTGTGCCAAAGTATCAAGTTCAAGACCTGTAACTTCGTAATCATGTTCCAATGACACGTGAGAAGCATTCATAAGACGACCAAAGCCTTCCAAATCTCCTGCTTCAAGAGCTTTACGAGCTTGAAGTGTACGTTGATTTTCAAGAACTGCGTGACGGGCACGTTGATACGATTTTCATCTTTAATCAAGTAGCAGTATGCATCAAATGTCCAGAGCTCCAATTCACCAAGTGTTTGGATATCAAGTTTTTCTTGAAGTTCAGATACAGCTGTTTCACATTCAGCACGACGTTCATTGTATTTAGAATCTGCCAATTCACGACGTTTGTTAGTGTTCATGATAACAACAACATTATCTTTAAGGTCAAGCGGCACCAAGTCATACTCTAAAGTATTTGTATCCAAGTAAATCGCACGTTGATCAGCTCCCATACCAATAGCGAATTGGTCCATGATACCAGAGTTAACGCCAATAAAGTCATTTTCCGTTTGCTTACCGATTTTAACCAAGTCAAGGCGTTCCAATTTAAGGTCAAATAGTTTTTCAGCAATAACACCAATCAATAATTCCAAAGATGATGATGATGACAAACCTGATCCATTTGGAATGTTACCATAAACGTAAATATCCATACCTGAATCAATTGTATGCCCAGCTTCTTGCAAGAATGAAGAACACCTTTTGGATAGTTTGTCCAGTTGTGTTCTTTTTCAAAACGAAGATTTTCAAGTGGTACTTCGATGATGCCCTTATCTTCAAAGTTACCTGAGAAGAAACGCAAAACTTTATCATCACGTTTACGGGCTGCTCCGTAAGTACCTAGGGTAATGGCTGCTGGAAAGACGTGACCACCGTTGTAGTCGTATGCTCACCAATCAAATTAATACGACCAGGTGAAAAGAAAGTATGATCTGCTTCTACTCCAAAGACTTCTTTAAAAGCTTCTCTTAGTTGTGTTGTTTTCATAGAATTTTCCTCGCTTATTCTTTTTTACACTAACAGTGTAACCCCTTTCACAAGGAAAATCAATATTTTTACTGTTTTTTTAGTAAAAAATAGGTAAAATTTTAGAATTTATGATATACTTTGGATGAAAGGAGAACAATATGGCTACATTAAAAGACATTGCTTCATTAGCAGAGGTCTCAATCGCGACTGTTTCACGTGTTCTCAACCAAGATGAAAGCCTTTCCGTTACTGAAGAAACCAGGCACCGTATTTTAACTGCGGCAGATGAATTGGGATACACTAGACACCAAAAAAGCGGTAATTTTAAGAAAGAGAAACACCAGATTGCCATTATCCAATGGGTCAGTGAAGAAGACGAATTAGATGACATCTACTATTATAATATTCGACTCGGCATTGAAAAAAGGGCTCAGGAACTCGACTACGAGATTCTACGTTATTTCAATGACATTCCTTTTAGTCTCGCTGAAGAAGTCATAGGTATACTTTGTATCGGAAAGTTTAGTCGTGAACAGATTACTGAATTGGAATCATTGGGTAAATCACTGGTCTTTGTAGATAGTGATACCCTACTTCAGGGACATCCTTGTGTGACAACTGACTTTGAAAATGCTGTTCAGACTGCCCTCCAATATTTAAAAAAACAAGGGTGTCAATCAATCGGACTTTTAACAGGTGAGGAGAAGACAACCGACTTGCAAGAAATTATTCCTGATTCACGTCGGCGTGCCTATCGCAATTTTTGTATTGAAGAGGGAATTTACGACGCTAATCTCATTTTGACAGGAAACTTTAGTGCGCTATCTGGTTATGAACTTATCAAAGCTAAACTGGAGACAGAGGAGAAACTTCCAGATGCCTTTTTTGCCGCAAGTGATAGCTTAGCTATTGGAGCACTCAAAGCTTTTCAAGAAGCTGGCCTCATTGTTCCAGATCAGATTCAAATCATTTCCTTTAATGATACAATCATGGCAAGACAGGTATTTCCACCCTTATCCTGTGTCACTGTCTACACCGAAGAAATGGGGCGAACTGCATGGACGTCCTCAATAAACAAGTCTTGGCTCCAAGAGAAATCCCGACACTTACTATGTTAGGCACTAAACTGACTCTGAGAGAAAGTACGAAATAACAACTATTTAATAGAAAAATGTGGTCGCCAACAGTTAGTTGGCAACCACTTTTCTTTTTATTTCATCTTCACACAAATAGCATCCCAGGCTTGGAGTTTGCCTTGGTCTGTAATTGGCTCTAATTCGGTATTTGCAATGACAACTTCTGCTCTTTCGAAATCATAACAGAAGTCTTGTTCTTGGTCTGATAGGTTGACTACAACCAGATAACTGCTATCTTTGGTTTTCCGAATGTAAGCAAAGACTTTGTCAGTTGTCTCCAAGAGTTCAAAGTCAGCATCTACCAACCAATCTTGAGTTTTACGAAGCGCAACGAGCTTCTGATAGGTATAGAAAATCGATTCTGGATTGGCGAGGGCTGATTCAACATTTATGTCCTTATAGTTTGGATTAACAGGTAACCAAGTCTTATCCGATATGCTAAATCCAGCATTTTTAGAAGTATCCCATTGCATTGGTGTTCGAGCATTGTCACGACCCACCTGACGGATTTGGTCCATGATAACTTCTATCGATGCCCCTTTTTCGAGAGCTTCTTTGGCATAGTTGAGAGATTCAATGTCATTCAATTCTTCCAAAGTTCTAAATGGATAATTGGTCATGCCGATTTCTTCGCCCTGATAAATGTAAGGTGTTCCCCTCATCAGATGAAGGAGGATAGCCAAGGCCTTAGCTGACTTCTCACGATAGACACCAGTATCTCCCCACATTGAGAGAATACGAGGCAGATCATGATTATTCCAAAAAAGTGAGTTCCACCCTTGTCCCAACTCTAACTCGGTTTGCCATTTATTAAAAATAGCCTTAAGCGCTGTAACATCCAACTCCTTCTCATACTCCCATTTAGGACTATCTGGCTTATGCTGAAGTCCAATATGCTCAAACTGGAAAACCATGGAAAGTTCTTGATTATCTGGATTTGAATACTGTTTAGCAATTTCAGGTGTTGCTCCCCAGGTTTCACCAACGGTAGAAGGTCATGCTTTCCAAAGCTCGCCTGGTTCATTTCCTTGATGTAATCGTGAAGTTTTGGACCGTTTGTATCAATCAGTTGATCTGGGATCTTACCAATCATATCAATCACATCCATGCGAAAACCACCGATTCCCTTATCAATCCAGAAATTCATCATGTCATAAACTTTCTGGCGCAACTGTGGATTTTCCCAGTTGAGGTCTGGCTGTTTCTTACTAAAGAAATGCAGATAATATTGACCTGAGGTCTCATCATATTCCCAAGCAGATCCACTAAAGACAGATACTAACTCATTAGGTTCGTCTCGCCAGATGTAGAAATCACGTTCAGGACTTTCTGGATTTTCACGCGCTTCGATAAACCAAGCATGCTCATCAGACGTATGGTTCACCACCAGATCCATGATAATTTGAATATCACGCTTTTTGGCCTCCACCAAAAGCTCATCCATATCGTTCATATTCCCCAAAAATGTCCGCAATAGCTCATAGTTGCAATATCATAACCATTGTCATCCATTGGAACTGTCATAAACAGGAGAAAGCCACAGAGCTGTGATTCCGAGTTTTTGAAGATAGTCTAGCTTACTTGTAATCCCCTTGAGGTCTCCAATCCCATCACCATTAGAATCCATGAATGACTTGGGGTAAATTTGATAAATCGTAGCCTTGTGCCACCAGTATTTTTGCATGATTCTACTCCTCGTATTTATTATCATCGTGAGTCTGATGGTTCTATTTTACGTTTTTCTAGAAGTTATGCAAGCGTTTTCTTTCATTGTTTAAAACATTTCAATGACCTATACTTCAAACTCCTTAAATTTTTGGTAATGTTGAAAAACAATAGAGTTGAAATGCAAGGTTAGCCTTTGATTATTTTAACAATACAAAAAAACGATAGTTAATACCTTAACCGTCGCTTTTTACTTTTTGGGCAAGACCATAACAAAGCGCCTCCCCGTAGAACTTTCTTCAAATCTATAGCTAAGTTCCTCATGTTCTAGAAGGTATTTGACCACAAAAAGTCCTAATCCTCCTTCTTTCTTAGCTTGAGCTTTAGTTGAAGAATTTTCTTTAGATACAATTGTATTTTCAATGACAAAATCGGTTCCTCCATTTTCTAAACCTATTCGAACCACTCCACCCTTATCAGAATGCTTGACGGCATTACTGATAATATTTGAGAGAACCAATTTCAAAATAGCTAAATTCATGAAAATACTAGTTATCGGAAGATAATTTTCAATTGATAGGGAGCGAGTCTCAACCAACACTTGATTTTGAGTGAGTATGCGATTTACCACATCATCTAACTGGATCCACTCCTTTTCACCACCTAATTCTTGGATAGAAGATAGGGACAGGATTTCCAGGACGATCTGGTTCATCTCATCGACGATATCAAGGGAGACCGATAGGTAGCGGTCCCGATCCTTGTAGCGACCAATATTATCTCGCATATTTTCTAGGATAATTTTCAAGCTAGCTAGAGGCGTCTTGAGTTCATGCGAAGCCCCTCTTAGAAATTCGACCTTCATCTGCTCCAACTTCAGATTTTCCTGTTTCTGCTTCTCTAGATTGTCGATTACTTCTAAAAGGTGGTGATAGAGGTCGTTGATGTGTTGCTTGAGGACGCCGATCTCATCCTGCGAATGAATGGGGAGACTAGCTGTCCGATCCAGGCGCTTCATCCGCTTGGTCATCCGCTTGATCTCAAGGATTGGAGCAGAAATCATGCGGGCATAGAGATAGGATGCAATCAGCGACAGAACAAAAGAAGCAAGGAGTGTATAGGGAAGAAAGCCCAGACTGATATCTCGCGCTTCCTTTTGCGAATCGACGGTCGCTAAGAATTGCAAGGTCAAGTCCTTCCCCTCTTTGGTCTGAATTTTTCGCTCTTCAATAACCAGAGAATTATTCTGGCTGTCAGGGTTCACGAGCAGGTCATCCTTGACCTCTAGGGCATTTTGTTTTTCCTTGCCCTTGATTGTGACCTTGATATCGTTGGTCTTGGAATATAGGTCGATGACAGACTCAATGGTTCCTTCTTCCTGACCTTGGAAACTCTTGGCTAGGGCTTGCGATTTCTTCAAAATCGTCTGGCGCTGAGACTCGATATAGGTCGACGGGAAAATAAAGTAAACCGAAGCATGTAGAAGGATGACTAAGCTACTAAAAAGGGCAAAGGTGATCAGAAAGATCTTTGCAAGATACTCCGTTTGGTCATGGTCTCTCCAATTTATAGCCGACATTGCGTACCGTGACGATACAGTCCAGCTCTAGTTTTTTTCGTAGTTCCTTGATATAGACATCAATCACCCGGTCAAAAGGAATCTCCTCTGTCTCCTTCCAGACGGCATCAAGGATCTGAGATCGGGTCCGGGCCTTGCCTTCATGCTGGAGCAGGTATTCCAAGATTTCCAACTCCTTGGCGTTCATGGAAATAGCCTGCCCAGCTAGACTGGCGGTATAACTCTCAAAATCCACCCGCACATCTCCATATGTGAAAACCCGGGAAGGTTGGAACTTTTTAAAAATAGCTTCGATACGGACCTTCAAGAGGGACAAAGAGAAGGGTTTTTCCAGGTAGCCGTCCGCCAACTCTCCAAAGGCTGTCAACTTATAGTCCTCGTCATGAAAGGCCGTCAGCATGAGGACAGGGACCGAGCTAGTCTTCCGGATAGTCTTGAGCACTTCCAAGCCATTGAGGATAGGACTGGATATCTAGCAAGACCAGATCTGGCGCTTCTCTGTGAAAGAGGTCCAGGGCCTCCTGCCCATCACCTGCTTCAAAGACCTCATAGCCACATTCCATGAGATAGTCGCTCATCCCTTCGCGAATCAGGACTTCATCTTCTACGATTAGTATCTTCATACATTATCCTTTTTAATCTATATATGGTCTCTTTCTTCCATTATACCGTTTTTTTATAGGTGCAGCAAACTTATCATTCAACATCAACTAAGAGGTCCTTGGGTTTCTTGTGAAGAAGCCAGCGAGAAGAAATCAAGGATACCAAGCTTAAAATAAATCCACCGACTAGAATGACTACCAAAAGTTGCTTAGGTTGGACTGTCATGTGAATCTGAGTTAGAGTCTTACTGAAGCTTTCTGCCTCAGCCCCTCCACCAAGATTTGCAGCTAGAGATTCTTTGGTCATTTGCTTATTGATACCTTCTGTTACATTGGAAAGGACTGTATTACCAACTTTTTCGGCAAAGAAACTAGCTAAACCATATGACAAAAGAAAGGCTGGTAAGGCAATCATCAGCAATTCTATTAAAAACTGACCCGCAACCTGTGTCTTTTTAAGTCCCAAGGCCAAAAAGATACCAACTTCTCTACGACGAGCATTTAACCATAAAATTAACAGAAGGGTTAGCAATAAACTTGTAAAAATGAGACTTCCAATAAACATACGGTTTGCCACACGATACATCCCAAGAATAGATTTCTGTAAAGCAGGGTAATTTGACGAGCTCTTAACAAGATCGTAGAGGGACCAGTTAATATTCAACTTTTTAATCTTTGCTATCAAGGAATCAAGATTTTGATCGCCTTTAGCAAAGAAAGTGGCATCCTCATAAGTGGCAGTTTCTACAGTATTACCATAGAGTTTTGCTACTGTATCTAAATCAGTGATGAGGGTGTTTTCATACAACTCCTGAGCATAGGTAACGGCTGCTTTATTTTGACCAGAAAATAAACCTTTGATAGTCACTTCTACTGTTTCATCAGCCCTTTTTTCGTTATCAGCGTCATAGAGATTAGATTTAAGCTTTACTTTATCTCCTACATTAAGACCATTCTTTTTAGCTAAATCTTCGTGCATCAAGATTTGATTATGATCCTTATCGGTTAGATGTTCTCCTTCAACTAGTTTATAAGCACCTGAAACAAATTTGTCTTCTTTTGATGAGTCATTGACTCCTGTCAACATCAAGGTAGACTTAAAATTTTTAGCACGTTCTGGCGACTGATTTTGTAGCGTTTGCTCTGTTTCGATAATCTCATAATCTAGTAAATCACCAATACCATTTATCCGTTTTATAGTCGAAACAATCCCTTTAGTCTCACTAATCTTTTTAATATCTTCTCCCTTAAGATTTCCAGCCCCACGAGGAGTTCCAGGATTCGTGTTACGATTAATCTGCATTGAAAAACTATTGGTAATTGACCCTAGACTCTTGGATGCAGCTTCTTGGGTTGCACTTCGCATAGCAAGTCCTAACAAACTAAGAGTACTCATCAAAAGAATAATAATTAACAGTAATAGTGACTTTGACCATTTTCGTGTAATATATGCAAAAGCGTTTCGAAACATAAGAGTCCTTTCTTTATTTTTTTCTTTTCTATGAGCTGTTTCTTCTTCAACTCTAAAACCACATCAGATGCCTGAGCAACTTCCTTACTGTGCGTAACAACTATGACACATTTTTGGCGATCTAAGGCCATTCTTTTAAGGATAGCAATAATATCCTTGGCAGTTTCGTCGTCTAGATTTCCTGTCGGTTCATCTGCTAAGATAATCGGAGCCTCTGAAACCAAAGCCCGTGCAATAGCTACGCGTTGTTGTTGCCCACCTGAAAGTTGCAGGACATTTCGATTAATTTGTTTTTCATCTAATCCCAATTCAGAAAGTATCTTCTTATCAGCATTTTTATTAACAAGTCGTACATTTTCTAAAGGTGTAAGATAATCAATGAGATTGTAATTTTGAAAAACAAGCGCAACATGGTGTCTACGATGATAACTAGAGCCTTTTTTCTTGATATTTTCTCCATTAAACAAGACCTGCCCCTTCTTGGATAATCAAGACCTGCCAAAAGGGAAAGTAAGGTCGATTTTCCCGCTCCAGATTGCCCAATAATACTATAAAATTTACCTTTCTCGAAACGATAATTCACCTTCGAGAGGATAGCTTCACTTTTATTTTGATAACTATACGTAACATCTTTGAGTTCTAACATAGTGTTCCTTTCTCCTTAACTCATATTAGATAAGATTTCTTTTGGAGTTTTGCGCCAAATGAGACCTGTTGTCACACCGAGCGATAATATTACCAAGACTAGAAGACTTAGATAAGATTGGCCTAAAGGTAGTCCCTGAGGTATTTGATCTAATAACTGAAGAGCCTGCTGCTGTCCTTGCTGTCCTATAAATTCTTGCAAAAACAGTCGACTTAGTAGTCGTCCAATAGCAAGGGCTGGTAGCAAAGACATAAGGGACACCAACAATATCTCCATAAGAAATTGAGCAAAAATGCGTCCCTTGCTCTTCCCAATTGCTAAAAGAATACCTATCTCATGATTTCTCTCACGCGTCCATAGTGCCATTAAAAACGAGAGGATACCTGCTCCTGTAACAATTAAACTAATCATCATCGTTCTGACTATTTCTTGTAGCGCTTGAGACGATTCCTTCAAGGAGTCAAAAGCTTTTCGGTCCTCGTCTAAACGTAGACGATACCAATCGATAATCTAATTGTTCCACTTGTTTAATGACTTGGTCGATTCTATCTGGATTCTTAATACCAAAGGATAATTTTGTCACTAACTTATCAGTCAAATTAAGCAGTTGGCTATTATCGTCATAATGAAGGAAGATTTGATTTTCACTTAAATCTGAGGACATTCCAGTAAATGTCTCCTCCTTCTTGCCAGAAAAAATACCAACGATATCAAAGGTCATTTCCCTAGCTCCACTTTCAGTCATCTGGAAATTGGACAAGGTCAGCTTATCTCCGACGCTTAGCTTATTTTTCCTAGCAAGCGATTCATGAATCATAATTTGCCTTTTAGCAGATATGTGCTTCCCCTTAATGAGTTGAAAAGCACCACTCCTAAAATCAACACTTTGGCCTGTTTCCTTAGTAAAAGTGGCTCCCAAGGCTTGATTAGCCTCATTATCAAGATCATCACGTTCCACCGTTTGTTTTCCTGTAACGACCTTCTTATCGATTAGTCGTACTGGGCTTATATATTCAGGTATCGTTGTCATCACATCAGATAGATGACTAATCTTTTCCCCCTCTTTCCAGGAAAATGCACTGCCTCTTTCTTTACTTACCAGAGCAAAACTTGCCCCACTTGACTTCCTGATTTGTGCTTTCATTCCTCCACCAACTTGCATAAGAGAGAAACAAAAATACAAGCAAGATAATATCAAAAATAAAATGAGAAAAAGGATAAAATTCCGCGTTTTTTTGCGAAAAATATAAGCAGTTGCCTGTTGTAAGAGAACCATCTTCCACCTCCATTTAAGACATTAGCCCTCAGCTATACCAAAGATAAGTGAGGATGCTTTAATTTCTTATTCTAATTATAGACGACAAATGTGAAACCTTTTATGAAATTAAATATTCTAATCATGATTGACTTTAAACTCTTTTTCTCCAACAAATCGACTTCGCTAATAGCATTTACCTTCGGCATTTGATATAATTTTTCTCAGAGGTATTTTTATTTATGAAGAAACAAGCTTTTAGTTCTGAACAGTATTTGAATCTGCAACGCGACCATATTTTGGAGCGTATTAACCAGTTTGACGGGAAACTCTACTTGGAGTTTGGTGGTAAAATGTTGGAAGATTTCCACGCTGCTCGTGTCCTTCCTGGTTATGAGCCTGACAATAAAATCAAGCTCCTTCAAGAGCTTAAAGATCAGGTTGAAGTGGTTATCGCCATCAATGCTAGCAATATCGAGCACTCTAAGGCTCGTGGTGACCTTGGCATTTCCTACGACCAAGAGGTCCTTCGTCTGATTGATAAATTCAACGAGCTCAATATCTATGTGGGTTCTGTTGTTATTACGCAATATTCAGGTCAACCTGCGGCTGATGCCTTCCGTAACCAACTGGAAAAAAATGGCATCACGTCTTACATCCACTACCCAATCAAGGGCTATCCGACGGATATGAACCATATCATTTCTCCTGAAGGTATGGGAAAAATGACTATATCAAGACTAGCCGTAACCTTATCGTCGTTACTGCTCCTGGTCCTGGTTCTGGTAAATTGGCGACATGTATGTCTAACATGTACCACGACCAAATCAATGGCATCAAATCAGGTTATGCAAAATTTGAAACTTTCCCAGTTTGGAATTTGCCACTTCATCACCCAGTAAACTTGGCCTATGAAGCTGCCACTGCCGACCTTGATGATGTCAATATGATTGACCCATTCCACTTGGAAACTTATGGCAAAACTACGGTAAACTACAACCGTGACATCGAGATTTTCCCAGTCCTCAAACGTATGCTTGAGCGCATCCTTGGTGAGTCACCTTACGCTTCACCTACAGATATGGGTGTTAACATGGTTGGTTTTGCCATTACGGATGATGAGGCCGCCAAAGAAGCTTCTAAACAAGAAATCATCCGTCGCTACTATCAAACTGTACTTGATTTCAAAAATGAACGTGTTCCTGAGACCGCTGTCAAGAAGATTGAGTTGCTCATGAACGATCTTGGTATTACTTCTGAAGATCGTCAAGTGGTCGTTGTAGCACGCGCTAAGGCTGAAGAAACAGGTGGTTCTGCTCTTGCACTTGAATTGCCAAATGGTCAAATCGTCACTGGTAAAAATTCAGAACTCTTTGGTCCAACTGCGGCTGCTTGATCAACGCTATCAAGACTTCTGCAGGTATTGATAAGGATACTAAACTTATCGAGCCTGAGGTGGTTAAACCTATCCAAGGTCTGAAAATTGACCATTTAGGTAGCCGTAACCCTCGCCTCCACTCAAACGAAATCCTCATTGCCTTAGCTATCACAGCTGCTAACAATGCGGATGCGGCGCGTGCCATGGAGGAACTAGGTCACCTCAAGGTTCTGAAGCCACTCAACCATCATCCTTACTGATGAAGATAAAAATGTTCTCCGTAAGCTTGGTATCAATGTGACCTTCGACCCTTACTATCAATACGACAAATTGTATCGTAAGTAATAAATCACTAGAAACATCAAAGACCTCAGTTATAGCAACTGAGGTCTTTTAGAATGTAATTTAGCTGGAGAAAGAAAAAAGGGAAACTCTATCGAGTTCCCTTTTTGATAACCCACTCTTTCGTCTCGACCCGTTCCCAATAAAAAGGGAGTGGCCTAGCATTATTATGAAAAAGTGAGTTAAAGGTATCAAACAGAGGCTAAGCCACTCCCGATTCTAATCAGCCTACGATTTCTAACTTGAGAAAAGGTAAGCTAAAAAGCAAAATTATAGTAGATAGGACAGCAACAAGTGGGAGGTAACGACCTCCAACAAGATAAAGTAACAATGGCGCTATGCTATAAAGCGATTTAGAAAATTGCTAGTAACACGAACGGTTTGTCCGTCCTCGACAGTAATGGTGTTAGACTTGTAACCCAACTTTCCGACACTCAAACGAGCTTTCGACGATGGTAGGGAAACATTCACTGCTTCCACCCCAGAAACTGTCCCCACAAGACTACTGTCTACACGAATAGGACTCTTTCTAGCTACCTTGCTCGCTTCAATTGTTATACTAGCCACTAGCCATCTCCTTTTCCTATCTTTCTACTTATAGTATACACTTTTTGAAACGCTTACACAAGCGTAATGACTGTTAAATCAGGATTTCTTGAAAATGTTTTATGTTTTCAAAAGTTCTTAAACTGCTTTGAGGAACTTTGAAATTATTGGATTTTAAATAGTAAAAAGGGCTCAGTCCTATCTAATACAGAACTGAACCCTTTCCTATAACAATTTGTCTATCCTGTTGGGATAAGTGCCTAAGGGGGATAATATTCCTATACGGGAATGGTGGCACTTTCCCTACAAAAGAGCAAATTTACTTAGGCTAATCCATGAACATAAGCATCTACAGCAACGATGGCTTGCGCAATATCAGAAGCTTTCACCTCAAATGGCATTTGATGAATAGTTTCTCCTTCGATTGTTGCTTGTTGACCAACCTTGAGAAGATCTTCGTAACTTGCATTTTCAAGATGCATTTCTTTAAGAGTGGTTGCATGCCAATTTGTTGATAGAAACGAATGTATTTATCCAAAACTTCTTTTGGACGATTTTCTAGGAACAATTGTACAAGAGTTCCGTAAGCTACTTTTTCACCATGAGTCAAATGGTGAATATCGCCAGTGAGGGCTGTGAAACCATTATGGATGGCGTGAGCCGCAGCCAAGCCACCACTTTCAAATCCGATACCACTGAGAAGGGTATTGGCTTCAATGATGTTTTCAAGGGCAGGCGTTACAACTTTTGCTTCACAGGCGGCCATGGCTTGTAAACCATCTGCAAAAAGGATTTCTTCACAGCGTTCAGCATGGCAACACCAGCAAGTGTTTGGTGTTTGCCTAGCATGGTTTTTCCATTAGCCTGCATAACTGCTCGAGCTTCTACCAAGTTGCTAAGCCATCTGCGATACCAGAAGCGAGCAAGCGTTTTGGCGCTTGAGAGATAACCTTACTATCAACCAAAACCAATTCTGGGTTCTTAGAATAAAAGATGTAGCGTTCAAAGGCACCCTCGTCCGTATAGATAACAGACAAGGCTGAAACCGGAGCATCTGTAGATGCAATGGTAGGAGCAATCACTACTGGTGATTTTAGAAGATCTGCGATGGCTTTAGCACTATCAATAGTCTTACCGCCACCTAGTCCAATGACTAAATTACAGCCCTTTTCTTTGGCCAGGCTTACCACACGATTAATTTCATTATCTGAAGCTTCACCATTAAAGAAGACTGGAACAACTGTAAGTCCATTTTGAACGAGGTATTCTTTCGAAACGTTGACCCACAATTGTCATAAACTACTGAATCACACAATAGTACAGGATGACTTCCTAGTTTCAAAATGTTTTTGCATTTTCAAATAAGGCATTTTCACCTTGAATGTAACGTGACGGACTTGCAAAATTTCTCATGTCTTTCTCCTTTGACATAAATGTATTTATATAGAATCGGTTAAATGGACCTATTCCTATCTTATGCAGGGCTAAATCCTTTTAAGAGACTGTCTATCTTTTGTAGTCAGTACATTATACTGGTCTTGTTTATCATCTAATCGCTACTCTTCTTGCTGGGTAGGTCAAACCCCAGTCTTTGCGGAGTTGTGTCATGAGGTCCATGACATCTTCGACTGTAATTGAGGTAGGTATGATCATCCTCGCCTGCAACAGCTGCTTCCATATCGAGGACCTCATACTGGAGGGCTTTAGCGGTTTCTCCTGCTTCGATGACTTCTTGTGGCCATCTTCCGTATAGGTGATGACCGCCTTTTGCCCACGTGGGTACTCGTAAAGTTCGATATAACCCTTATCATAAGCAATGGTGCACGTTTAGGTTGTTTGGCATGAAGACTCAGCGTCACCGTCGCCATTTCTCCTTCTGCATTAGTAAGAAGAATACCCGCTTGCTCATCAACGCCAGTCGGAGCTAATTTGACCTGTGAAACCATCTCTGTCGGTTGCGACGTCATGAACCAACGTACGAAAGATAAGGCATAGACACCGATATCAAGTAAAGCACCACCTGCCAGATTACGATTGAAAAAGCGGTTGGTCATGTCATATTCTTTATAGGAACCAAAGTTCATCTGGATAACCTTAAGAGGTCCCAACTTACCACTTTCCACGATTTCAGAGAGTTTTCGATAGATAGGCATATGGAAAATGGTCATGGCTTCTGCCAGTTTGACATGATTTTCTTCAGCAAGTTTTATAGCTTCTGCCAATTCCTCACTATTTAGGGTGATGGATTTTTCACAGAGGACGTGCTTGCCAGCTGCTAAGGCCTTGCGAAGGTAATTAATATGCGTATTGTGAGGCGTTGAGATGTAGATAATATCCACTTCAGGATCTTCAAAGACTTGGTCAATCTCTTCATAAACCTTTTCGATTCCATATTTCTCAGCAAAGGCTACACCCTTGTCATAGGTACGATTGGCAACGGAATAGAGTTTCCCGCCAAGAGCTTCCAAGGCTTGTGCCAATTCGTTGGCAATAACGCCAGTTCCAAGACTAGCCCAGTTGTACTTAATTTGATTTGTCATAGTTTTCCTTTATTCTATTTTGAATAGTCAATTCATTAATCTGAGATAAGATTTCAACCTCACTCGCTCCTGCCTGAAGCAAGGCTGCAGCCGCATAAGCCCCCTCAATGAGAGGTACCTGTTGAATAAGGATTTCCTTGTCTGAAAATTCCTCAAGCATTTCCAAATTCATACGGGCACTGCCTAAGTCGTAAAAGCCAGAAGGCGATTGGCTGGCTGACTGTCCACAGCCACTTGAACATGGTCAAAACTAGATCCCAGGCCGCCATCTTCCAGACCACCTGTAGCCGTCAAAGGGATATCTGGAGCGACCTCACGAATCAGACTCACCAAACCTTTAGCAATATCCGCAGAGTGGGATACAATCACAATTCCAAGTTCTGGCATGTCCTATTCCTCCGCTTCTAGTAAGGCTTTGAAGAGTAAGCCAGATGAATACGAGCCTGGGTCAATGTGACCAATAGACCGCTCACCTACATAAGAGGCACGCCCCTTGGTAGCCACAACTTCCTTGGTTGAAAGAACAGCTTGATCAATAAGGTCATTGGTTAATTGACCTTGTTTGACAGCTTCAACAACTGGGTGCCAAACATCCACCATGGTCTTTTCACCAACTTGTGCATGACCACGTTTTTTAATCATCTCGAGACCTGCCTCAAGCACTCCTGCCAAATCTTGACCAGCTTGTTCAGCCTTCATCATGCCCATAAACGGCAGACCCATAAAGACGGACCTGAAGCACCACCAACCTTACTAATCAAGCCATAGACACTGCCTTAAAAACTTCTGCCGTACTTTGTGGTTCAGTACTGTTAATAGCCTCA
>ENA-OQAN01000378-OQAN01000378.1-human-gut-metagenome-genome-assembly--contig:-NODE-378-length-24270-cov-2.382637_pt1 | contig 24270 bp, 24 predicted proteins | sample MGYA00242735_ERZ504527 | MGnify/ENA primary metagenome ERZ504527 (study PRJEB26092, sample SAMD00036230) | human gut metagenome | host: Homo sapiens | study: EMG produced TPA metagenomics assembly of... | reverse complement strand
AAATATTTAGCCTTGACAGGAAATGGGATAGGGAAGTACAAACATCTGACTATTGGGGAATAGCATACCGAATGCCAACAAAATGCCATATATCGCTCCCGAAGCGCCAACTGTAGTCATCAGATTCAAGTACTCCGCCATCGGAATCACGGCAATCCCCGTATTCACACTGTCATATTGCGATAATTCGGTCACATATTGTATATATTGCACCAGCTCCTGCACCAATCCCGCACCTATACCACATACCATATAATAGAACAAGAAACGTTTCGGTCCCCAAACCTGTTCAAGCGTACGTCCAAACATCCACAAGGCAAACATGTTAAAAAAGATATGCTGGAAACCGCCATGCATAAACATATAAGTAATCAACTGGCAGGATTAAAATCAGATGCCATAAAAAAGTGTAGTCCCAGCAGGTCGTTTAGGTTAATTCCATACTTCATGCTACCACGCCTCCAAAGAAACACAACACATTTATTATCAATAAATTCTTGGTTACTGTAGGTATACTGTTCATAAATATTCTTCGTCTAATAAAACATTGATTGCGCGCAAATTTACAATTTTATTCTGTTATATACAGAAAACAAGAGTTCTCTTACGTTTTTTTGATTTTTGGAGCATCTTTTTTAGGCTATCTGTTTGATTTCTAATTTTGAAAGCATATATTTGTCACTGATTTTTGGTAAAACTTTTTGTGTTACATTTAATAATTAATCATTTTCGTTATGAATAAGGCAGATCTTATCAGCGCAGTCGCCGCTGAAGCCGGCTTGAGCAAAGTCGACGCAAAAAAAAAGCAGTTGAAGCTTTCGTTTCAACTGTAACAAAGGCCCTCAAAGAAGGGGACAAAGTATCATTAATCGGATTCGGAACATTCTCTGTTGCTGAAAGAAGTGCAAGAACAGGTATCAACCCATCCACAAAAGCAACGATTACTATTCCTGCTAAAAAAGTAACCAAGTTCAAACCAGGTGCTGAACTAGCAAGACGCAATTAAATAATTGCTATTTTACATAAAAGGACTTAAGGAAAGGGGCGCCGGTACTAGCGCCCTTTCTTTTTCATTTTTCTATTTGAACCTATGAAACCTAAAATGACAACCTTATTTAAATGCCTGATTGGCGCCGCTGTATGCGCTTTTTCAACACAAGTTCTTCATGCAGAAGATACAAAACTACCTTATTGGAAAGATATTCAGACCGTAGCCGTCAACAAGGAATATCCGCGTACAGCTTTCATGACTTATGACAACCGGGACCAGGCACTGACCGGCGAGTATGAAAACAGCCCTTATTACAAACTACTAAACGGTACATGGAACTTTTATTATGCAGATACATACAAAGATCTGCCTGCCAACATTGAGCAACCGGATGCCAACATAGCCTGGAAGGAGATTAAAGTACCCGGCAACTGGGAGGTACAGGGCTACGGAGTGGCCATCTACACCAATCATGGATACGAATTCAAGCCCAGAAATCCACAACCGCCGCAATTACCCGAAGCCAATCCGGTCGGTGTGTATCAGCGTGATATCGAAATTCCCGCCGATTGGGATGGACGCGACATATTCCTCCGTTTGGAAGGAGCAAAATCCGGTGTATACGTGTATGTCAACGGACAGGAAGTGGGATACAGCGAAGACTCCAAGAATCCGGCAGAATTTTTAATCAACAACTACCTGAAACCCGGTAAAAACTCGCTGGTCATTAAAATATTCCGCTGGAGTACCGGTTCTTATCTGGAATGCCAGGATTTTTGGCGCATGAGCGGTATTGAACGTGATGTATTTCTGTTCTCACAACCCAAAACTCACATCAAAGATTTCAACGTGATGTCTACGCTGGACGACACCTATAAAAATGGTATCTTCAAACTGGATGTAGACGTAACCAACCATACAGCAGGCAACAAAGAGGTAACCGTAGCATACGAATTGCTGGATGCCGCAAAGAAAGTGGTGGCAGAAGGTAACACCCCCTGTCCTGTTACAGCGGACGGCAGAAGAGTATCTCTTTTGAAGCCACCCTCAGCAACGTCAAGACCTGGACATCAGAACACCCTAACCTGTACCGGTTACTGATATCTCTGAAAGACGGAGAAAAAACAAGCGAGATCATTCCTTATACGGTAGGTTTCCGCCGTTTCGAGATCAAACCAACCGATCAGATAACCGAAAACGGCAAACCATACATTTGCTTGTTCATCAACGGACAACCCATCAAGCTGAAAGCGTAACATACACGAAGCATAATCCGAAACAGGACATTATGTTCCCGAAGAGCTGATGCGCAAGACTTCACCCTGATGAAACAGAACAACATCAACAGTGTACGTCTCTGCCACTATCCGCAAGACCGCAAGTTCTATGAATTGTGTGATGAATATGGTATCTATGTATATGATGAAGCCAATATCGAAAGCCACGGTATGTATTACAACTTAAGCCGAGGCGGAACATTGGGCAACCATCCCGAATGGCTGAAGCCGCACATGGACCGTACCATTAATATGTACGAGCGTAACAAAAACCATCCCTCTGTAGCCATTTGGTCATTAGGAAACGAAGCTGGAAACGGTTATAATTTCTATCAGACCTATTTATGGCTGAAAGAACGCGAAGTAAAAGGGATGAACCGTCCTGTAAATTATGAACGCGCCCTTTGGGAATGGAACACAGATATGTATGTACCCCAATACCCTAGTGCCGCCTGGCTGGAAGAAATAGGCAAAAAAGGCAGCGACCGTCCCATTGCGCCATCCGAATATTCACACGCTATGGGCAATTCCAATGGTAATCTAGCAGCACAATGGAGAGCGATCTACAAGTACCCGAACTTGCAAGGTGGTTACATTTGGGACTGGGTAGACCAAGGTATTCTGGAAAAAGACGAAAATGGACGTACCTACTGGACCTACGGAGGTGATTACGGGACCAATGCACCCAGCGACGGAAACTTCCTATGCAATGGAATCGTAGCTCCGGACCGCACTCCGCATCCGGCCATGACAGAAGTGAAATATGCACATCAGAATGTAGGTTTTGAAGCCATCGACCCGGCTGCCGGCAAATTCCTGGTAAAGAACCGTTTCTACTTCACCAACTTGAAGAAGTATATGATCAGTTATACCGTAAAGGCAAACGGAAAAACAATTAAAGGCGGAAAAGTATCATTAGATATCGAACCGCAAAGCTCCAAAGAACTGGACATCAACCTCAACGGATTGAAGCCCAAGGCCGGCACAGAATATTTTGTAAATTTTGTAGTTACCACCACAGAGCCGGAACCCTTGATTCCTGCAGGGCACGATATTGCTTCCGAACAATTCCGCCTGCCCATAGAACCATTGGCTATAGCCGAACATAAAGCAAGCGGTAAGACTACCGTCAGCACGGATGGTGACGTCATCACCGTATTATCATCACGTATGCAGTTCGTTTTCAACAAGAAAAGTGGACTCGTGACTTCATACAAAGTAAACGGTACAGAATATTTCGCTGAAGGCTTTGGTATTCAGCCTAACTTCTGGCGCGCACCGACAGACAATGATTATGGTAACGGTGGGCCTAAGCGCGAACAAATCTGGAAGCAGTCCAGCAAGAACTTCAATGTAGCGGATGTTACCACAGAAACAGACGGCAACAAGACTATATTAACAGCCAACTATTTACTGGCAGCAGGTAACCTGTATATCATGAAATATACCATTTATCCTGACGGAATGGTTCATGCAGATATTACCTTTACTTCTACGGATATGAAAGCCGCCAGTACCGAAGTGTCAGAAGCAACTCTGATGGCCACCTTCACACCGGGACAGGATGCCCAGCGTCTGGCCTCTTCCAAACTGAACGTACCACGTATCGGCGTACGTTTCCGCTTGCCATCGGATATGAATCAGGTAGAATATTTCGGCCGCGGACCGGGTGAAAACTACATCGACCGTAATGCAAGTAGTTTCGTCGACCTCTACCGCACCACAGCCGACCAGATGTACACCAACAACTACGTCCGTCCGCAAGAAAACGGACACCGTACCGACACCCGTTGGGTGGAACTGAGCCGTAAAGGCGGAAAAGGTCTGTTAATACGCGCTGACAGTACCATCGGTTTCAATGCACTGCGCAATTCTGTAGAGGACTTTGATTCGGAAGAAGCCATTAACCGTCCTCGCCAGTGGACTAATTTCACCCCCGAAGAGATTGCCAACCACGACGAGGCAAAGGCTAAAAATGTAATACGCCGCATGACCCACGTCAACGATATCACTCCACGTAATTTCGTTGAAGTATGTATTGATATGAAACAGCAAGGTGTAGCCGGTTATGACAGCTGGGGAGACCGCCCGCTGCCGGAACATACCCTGCCCGCCAATAAGGAATATCATTGGGGATTCACATTGATGCCGATAAAATAAAAATATCGCAAGCATTCCTTCCTTAATAAGAAGAGTGTGTCAGAACTCCGATGGCGCTATCATATAGATTGTCATCGGAGTTTCATTTCCCATCCTACATTTCAATTATAGCCTGAAAGCAAAGATCAGTCTGATTTATATTTGCTAGCTTTGTACCCCAAAAATCGAACACATGGAACAACAAGGAGAAATCATACTCTACCAGCGGATGAATCGGTGAGGATGGAAGTGCGCATTGAAGATGAAACAGTGTGGCTGACTCAGGCACAAATTGCAGAGTTATTTGAGACCAAACGCCAAGCTATTACCAAACATCTTAAGAATATATTCCAAAGCGGCGAGTTGAACGAAAACTCAGTATGTTCCATTTTGGAACTAACTGCCTCGGATGGCAAGTCATACAAAACCAAAACATACAATTTGGACGCTATCATTTCTGTAGCTATCGTGTCAACAGCAAAAATGCCACTTTGTTCCGCCGTTGGGCAAGCCAAGTTTTAAAAGATTATTTATTAAAAGGTCATGTCATCAACCAACGCATCAGCAACCTTGAACAAAGGGTGGATGCAAAGTTCTTTCTTATGATATGCAACTGACCAGATTAAATGAGAAAGTAGATTTTTTTGTCCGCACCTCTCTCCCTCCGGTCGAAGGAATTTTCTTTGACGGACAGATTTTCGACGCATACGCTTTCGCCACGAACCTTATCAAATCCGCCAAGAATTCCCTTATCCTGATAGACAACTATATAGATGAAAGCACACTTCTCATGCTTTCCAAACGCACAACAGGAGTAGATGCCACCATCTATACACAACGAATCACACCGCAACTTCAACTAGACCTTACCCGACACAACAATCAATATCCACCTATAAACATAAGAACCTACCGCCAGGCACATGACCGTTTTCTTATTATAGACCAATCCGACGTATATCACATCGGAGCCTCTTTGAAAGATTTGGGAAAGAAACTATTTGCCTTCTCCAAAATGGATATCCCAGCATCTATCCTCACAAAACTGCTATAAAGATGAAAGAAGCAGAACCCAATAATAAAGTCCTACTAGGCATGAGCGGAGGAACAGACAGTTCCGTAGCGCCTTCTATTGCAGGATGCAGGATACGAGGTAACCGGCATCACCTTCCGTTTTTATGAAAAAGGAAATGATACAGAGTATCTAGAGGATGCCCGCACTTTATGTGAACGTCTGGGCATCCCCCATCTCACATACGATGTTCGTGGTACCTTCCGGAAAACCATCATTGACTATTTCATCAACGAATATATGGCAGGTCATACCCCGGTTCCCTGTACTTTATGCAACAACTACCTGAAATGGCCTCTTTTGAAGAAAATATCCGATGAAATGGGGATCTATCACTTCGCTACAGGACATTATGTACGCCGACGCCTCATCAATGGATACTATCACATCACTACCGGTGCCGACCCGGATAAAGACCAATCCTTTTTCCTATGGGGGCTGCCACAAGAAATCCTGCAACGTATGCTTCTCCCTATGGGCAACCTGACTAAAGCCCGTGTCCGTGAGATCGCGGCAGAGCGTGGTTTTCTGAAAGCCGCCCATAAACGGGACAGTCTGGGAGTCTGCTTCTGCCCCATGGACTACCGCACATTCCTGCATAAGGAATTGCCTGAAGGAAGTATCCTACCGGGTAAATTCTTCGATGAAATGGGGAATTTTATCGCACGGCACAAAGGTTATCCTTTCTATACCATCGGCCAGCGGAGAGGATTGGGCATAGATCTTAACCGGGCTGTCTTTGTCAAAGAAATCATTCCGGCAGAAAACAAAGTCATACTGAGCGACTTGAAAGCACTGGAAAAAACAGAAATGAGACTGAAAGAATGGCGCATCACCAATCCCGCTTTATTACTAAATAAGGACGACATCATCGTCAAAATACGCTATCGGAAACAAGCAAACCGCTGCACAGTAACCCTGCAACCGGATAACACCCTGCATGTACAACTGCATGAGCCGCTGACAGCCATTGCCCCGGGACAAGCAGCCGCTTTTTATAGGGATGATGTAGTACTGGGTGGGGGCATTATCATCTAATTCCAGACACTTTCAAATCATATTTCGGCTCTCTTTTTTGCTGCTTCAAGATTTTCTTGATAACTTTCCGTCGTTTTCACCTTCAGGTCGAGAAACCGGAAAGTGAAAATAGACATGTATCCGAATCAAACCTTAAATAGATAGAGATGAAAAGTAGAAATTATGCAGGCATATCCTTACTTGCCTCATTAGCCGCTTGTAACTCTGCAACAGCAGAAACCGTTCAAAAAAACAGTACGCAAGACCTGAAAAAGCCCAATGTTATCGTTATTCTGGCAGATGACCTGGGATATGGAGATTTAAAATGTTACGGAGCCAAGAATGTAGAAACTCCCCATGTTGACAAACTGGCATCGGAAGGCATCCGTTTTACTAATGCACATACTGTAGCCGCTACCAGCACCCCATCCCGCTACTCCTTGCTGACAGGAGAATATGCATGGCGCAGACCGGATACGGATATTGCCGCAGGAGATGTAAAAATGATTATCCGTCCCGAACAATACACCATGGCAGATATGTTTAAAAGTGCCGGATATGCTACAGCCGCTATCGGCAAATGGCATCTGGGACTAGGAGACAAGACAGGCGGACAGGATTGGAATGCTCCTTTACCAGCCGCTTTGGGTGACTTAGGCTTTGACTATCACTATATCATGGCCGCTACAGCCGACCGTGTACCTTGTGTATTTATAGAAAACGGCAAGGTAGCCAACTATGATCCGTCCGATCCTATAGAAGTGAGTTACACCAAGAACTTTCCGGGAGAACCGACCGGAAAAGATAATCCCGAACTACTGTATAACCTACATCCCAGCAACGGACATGACATGTCCATCGTCAATGGCATCAGCCGCATCGGATTTATGAAAGGGGGTGGAAAGGCACTTTGGAAAGATGAGAACATTGCCGATTCCATCGCCGTTCATGCCATCGATTTTATCAAACAGCATAAAGACGAGCCTTTCTTTATGTATTTTGCGACCAATGATGTACACGTTCCCCGTTTTCCTCATGACCGCTTCCGTGGAAAGAATCCTATGGGATTACGCGGAGACGCAATCGCCCAATTCGACTGGACGGTAGGCCAGCTGATGGAACATTGGACCAACTTGGACTAACTGAAAACACGCTGATTATTCTATCCAGCGACAATGGTCCGGTTGTAGACGACGGATATAAGGACAAGGCAGAAGAGCTGTTGAACGGACATACACCTTCCGGTCCATGGAGAGGGAACAAATACAGCGCTTCGGGGTGGAACAGCCGTTCCGGTCATCGTCCGCTGGCCACAGAAGATAAAAAAGACAGGAGACTCGGACGTATTAATGTCACAGATTGACTGGCTAGCCTCTTTAGGAGCTTTGGTCAACGCCAGATTACCTAAAGGCAGCGCTCCGGACAGCTATGACCGTTTAGGGAATTTGATAGGAACCGATAAGACAGACCGCCCATGGATTGTGGAACAATCATGAACCACACGTTGTCCGTCCGTACCAAAGACTGGAAATACATTGAACCGAATGATGATCCGACCACTTTCATGAAGGCAGAAAAAATAGAGACCGGAAACCTGAACATTCCCCAGTTATATGAAATGGAAAAGGTGAGCGAACAAGAAAATGTAGCAGAAAAGTATCCTAAGAAAGTATTTGAGTTGCAGACAATTCTGAGGCAAGTACGCAATAAGAGAATAAAGATGTAAACAGGACTCATCCAATAAGAGGATATTTCAAAAGTTCGAAGTAACTATCAAATGTTCCACCGTAGGGGCAGACCCATGAGTCCGCCCCTACAATATAACGACAACAAAAATCACTTTTAACACATTTACATAAAGTACAAAAACATTCCGTCACAGCAACTCACTCATTACCAACCACTTTCTGTGTAATAGTCTTTCAAATCCTCCTCAATCGGTATGCCGGTGGCGAAATAAATCTGCTTCGGGGATTCTCTCGGACAGAATGTAAAATCACCCCCTCGTTACCTCCCGGCAACTCGTAGGCATCATAAGAACCTATTCTCATCTTATCTTCACCTCACTCCATTTAATATTTCACCAAGGTGAAGCAATTATTCCACCTAGGTGAAAGCGGCTGTTCACCTAAGTGAAGCTAGCTCTTCACCTTAGTAAAGCAACGAACGCACCCGAACAAAAATACGCCTTATGACGCTCCCCTGCAAGAACAACCGTAGCTATGACACAGGAATTAGAACAACCGATATCCGTCAAACCAGATTTGGCAGCAGAAAATGGCAAACCGTTTCAGGGGGATTTAGAATGTATTTGCACAACATATCACTGATTTACAGCAAAATGCTGCGCATAATCCAAGATGATAATATACGTATAATCAAAAAAAACTCCCTTGGTACAACCAAGGGAGGCAGGTATACATTTCCTTTAAAAGTTCCGGATGCAGTTGGGATTATAAAGCAGCCGAAGGGCTGCTTTATGTTTCTCTATCCTCTGTGTTAGTATTTAAAGGAATGATTCATCTTTTACTTATTACTTGCTTTAACAAACTTATAAAGCACGAAAGTCTTGGGCGCCATCTCTACATTCAGTACATTACCCTCAACCGTAGCAGCACTTTCTTTCGGAGTGATGACATTCGGATGCTCTACCGTGTTATCTTTATCCAAATCGGCAGACTGGAGTGTGATGCATTTACCTTCCACAAGTTTATCACTCTTCTTCAACCCGTTGAAAGTCAATGATACTGGCTGTGTCTGCTCCGAAGTATTGGCTATTTTCACGATATAAGCCTTTTCATCCTTATCCCATACGGCACTGGCAAACAGACCATCCTGTCCTTCCTGACCACTCACAGCTTTTTTATCCATAGTCAGGGGCAACACATGAGTACCTTTGTTATGAGCATAAAGCTGCTGCACATAGTAACTACAAGTACGAACCGAGTTCAGATTGTCAAACCAGATCAAATCCGGACGCCATTGCCATCCTTCCACATGGGCAAACAAAGGCGCATAAGTAGCCATGTGCACCACATCAGCATTCCGTTCCAGTCCGGTCATGAACGCAGCTTCCATTAAAGCAGCGTTAAAATGGTTCCATTTCTTGCCTTTGCCATGGCAGGCATATTCTCCAGCAAAGACCTTCGGTCCTTTGCGGTCGTAATTGTCATAACGGTTGCCTTGTGCCAGGAACCAGCTTTCGGGACGATAGAAATGCTCATCCACCAAATCCACTTTCAGATTTTTCATTTCCGGCCATAAGTAATCAAAGTCTTTACCTTCAGACTGAGGTCCCGAACTACCAACAATCTTGATTTCAGGATGAGCCTTACGAAGCACCTCGACAAACTGTTTCAGACGTTCCGGATATTCCGGTCCCCATTGTTCGTTACCAATGCCCAAGAATTTCAAGTTAAAGGGAGCAGGGTGTCCCATATCCGCACGAACTTTTCCCCAAGTACTTGTGACATCGCCATTAGCAAACTCAATCAGGTCTAATGCATCCTGTATATACGAATCAAGCTTTGACAGGCTGACCTGCTGGTCGGGGTCATTCTGATACTGACATATCAATCCGCAGTTCAGAATAGGCAGCGGTTCGGCGCCTATATCCTCCGACAACTGGAAATATTCAAAGAAGCCCAGTCCGTAGGTCTGGAAATAATCAGGGAAGAAACGATGCTTGAACGTATAATGCCAGCGGTTTTCATTCAACGGGCGATTCTCTACCGCACCTACTGTTTTTTTCCATTCGTAACGGGTAGCCTCATCCGTACCTTCTACAATACAGCCGCCGGGAAAACGGAAAACACCGGGTTTGATATCATATAAAGCCTGCACCAAGTCTTTACGAAGACCGTTCTTACGCTCTTTCCAAGTATCCACAGGGAAAAGAGAAACATGTTCCAGATCCACCGTTCCCACACTTTCAAGGAAAATACGAAGATGAGCCTTGGGCTCCGTTCTCGGCGATTTCAATATCACCTCATATTGTTTCCAATCCTTCGAATTCACTATCAGTTCTTTTGACTCAAAAGCCTGACGTTCCTCCATCGTATCATTTTTGATCAATTCAATACGAAGTTTCTGGTTCTCACCACGTGCCCATACGGAAAAGCGATACTCAGCCCCTTCCTTGACACCTATGCCGAAGAAACCTTCGTTTTCAATTCCTGTGTGCTTTTCCCTGTGTCCGGAATTACCCAGACGGACGTAATGCGGATTTCGCTCGAACGGCCCGTCGTCCATCAAGGTCACATTGCCGAAAATATTCCAACCCATAAAACGTTGCGGGAATTCAAATGAACGGTTCTTTATCAGTTCGGCATACAAACCTCCGTCCGCCCCATAATTAATGTCCTCAAAGAACAAACCATACATGGTTGGTTGTATTTCCGCACCTAATTTATTGGTCTGCACGACCATGTTGTGCGCATTCTGTGCATGTAGCGCTACTCCGGCAGCAAATACCCATGCTGTGAATAGAGTTCTGTGTAATTTCATGATAGTAATATTATTGATTTTTATTAGTCAATTCTCTTTCCCCACACAGAATGCCCTTGAGCATCCAGGCCGGTAAAAAGAATGGTTTCTGTTTCATTTTCCCAATCGTGTCCGGCAAAGATAATCAAATTGTTAATATCTTCTGTGGCTGTTTTTATATTAAGAAGTTGTTTTTTAACATTAAAATCCCAAGTTGCATCTCCAACACTGCCATCTGCTTCCAAAACAACACGGGCAGATAACGCCTGCTCCCCATTTCGCAAGTCCCCTTCACCCCACAATATTTGTCCAGCTTCCAGACTACGTTTCAAAGGCGGTTCCTGAATACGGATAATTTCCCACTCACCTACCAAATCTTCTTTAGTGAAAGAACGTGGAGCAGTACCTGCATAGCGTTCGGGAGAAACCACAGGCCATCCATTCACCGTAAAGAACACTTCGCGCACATGCAAATCCATCAACTGGTTCTGGGGGGAAAGCCGTCCCTGATGGACCATAAAATAACGGCCGTCACCGGCATCAATAAGACCGCAATGAGCCGTTCCCGCCCATCCCGGATGATTTTCGAAGCGGTAAGGAGCTGTCAATATAGGAACATTATTCGTTGTATCTTTTATATCCTCTCCGTAGAAATCCACAAAAGGTCCTTCGGGAGAACCGGAATAAGCGACACGTACATTATAGGTAGTCATCAGCGGATCGTAGGATGTAAACAGATAATATTTGCCAAGTTGGGGTTGATACATGATTTCCGGCGCTTCCAAGTTATCTTTCCGGTAATTGGCCCGGCGTGCTATCAAGTGCCCATGATCCTCCGGCTGCACAGTCATTCCTGTTTCGGGATTCAGTTCCACACAGTACAGACCACCGAAATAAGAGCCATAGTGCATCCACCACTTTCCGGTTTCCGGATCCTCAACCACAGAAGGTCTATGGCATTCATCGCATCCCCTTCTCCTGTCTTAACCACACACCCTTTCTGTATCCAGGGACCTTCAGGAGAATCCGACTCAGCCATACCGATATAGGATGTATTCCTGCCGAATGCCGAAACACAATAATACAAACGATAAATACCCTGATAAGGCATCAGATAAGGAGCCCAGATATTAGTCGCCCCTTTTCCCTCCGCCTGACTATGAACCCATTCTATAGCCGGAGCAGGAATCTCGGGAAAAGCCCAGCCCACAAAATCCCAATGTACCAAGTCTTTTGATTTGCGTACCTGGACAAAACCCAGAGGCACATTCTTCTCTTTCGCCTCTTTCCGGTTCTCAGCAAAAATAGCATCGGTAGAATACAGATAATAAGTATCTCCTATTTTTTTACAAGCCGGGTCGTGTACATTATATGTTCCCCACTGCTTGTAATTCTCCATAGATGAAAGAGCGGTATAATCATCAGCCCAAGGATTGGGAGAAGGGACAGGCACGAAAGCCGTAGGTGCACTGCATGATGCCAATACCCCTACGGCCAACAGGCCTAAACCGACCAACCTATTTATTATTAACCTTTTCATGTCCATGAATAATCTTTGAGGGAAAAATTGCTGTTTCATAGTATTTTTTTATTATGTGACCATTTGCTAATGTACTAATTTGCCAATGACATGCGGCATATAACGCAGCCAACTGTCACATTGACTAATTATTATTAATGCAAATATAACTGCAATCAAAAGCTCGCCAGGTGGACAATATCGCTTAAAGGGTGGACATTTGTGCAGCAGAGGGATAAAAATGATTTATTTGTTTTTGAGGAAAAACGAAAAGGTATATCTTTGTATAAGTAACGGTATATTCTTACGTCATTAATGAACAACACACTATGAAAAAACATTGTTTTCTATTCGCTCTGTTCATCTTTTTATCTAGTCTGTATATGCAAGCTGAAGGAACAGCCGGAAAATGGTCCGAACGTTATAATTTCACTGCCATTACGATGGATGAAGGACTGCCTCACAACTTTGTGATGATATATTGAAAGACAGTCAGGGCTTTTTATGGATCGCTACCCGCGGGGAAGGAATCGCCCGTTATGACGGTTATGAATTCACCGCCTTCCATATGGGAAACACCCGTATCAAGCTACGAAGTAACTTTATAAACAAACTGTGTGAGGATAACTTCAAGCGTATTTGGGCTGTCAGTGAAATGGGTATTGACATACTGGATATACAAACCATGCAGACAGTACAAGTCACTGATATGAAAGACAAACTTATTTCACTGTGTAACCGCCCCTCTCATCTTATTCTCCATAGCAAAGCGGGAAATATTTGGGTTTGTTCGGAAAACAATTTATTCAAAATTACCTTTGACAAACAAGGAGATATAAAACAAATCATTAAAACATGCGAAGTACCGGCAGGAGAATCCATCCGGACTATTTGTGAAGTAGAAGACTATCTCTGGATAAACTACAAAGACGGTATCTACCGCATCAAAGAATCGGCTATGGAAGTACAGGAACCCACATTCATTTCATCTGCCTTCAATTACCCGGTGTGTCCATACAAGTAATCTGCCGGAAAGAAAATGAAATTTGGATTGGCAGCGCACAAGGCCTTTTCCGATACAATATGGATACGGAACTGATGAAGCATTATATGTATGATCCGAATGACAATAGTTCGCTTTCCCAAAACTTTATCACAGACATAGCAGAAACAGGAGAACATACCATGCTGGTTGCCACCCTAAAAGGTATAAACCTTTATAATGCGTTGACAGACAATTTTGAGCGGATAAATAAAGATACCGGAGAAGGAGAAATCGTACAAAACACATTAAACTGTGACTTCGTAAACTGTCTGCTGACCGATGGTGATATTATCTGGGTAGGCACCGAAGTGGGAGGTCTGAACAAGATGAGCCGCCGGATGCTGTTCGTACAAAACTATTATCATACTCCCGCCATTCCCGGAAGTCTTTCCCAAAATCCCGTCAATGCCATTTATGAAGACCCGTCGGGTGTTTTATGGGTAGGAACCGTAGAAGGAGGTTTGAACCGGCGGCTCCCGGCAGCAACACTTTTGAGCACTATACTACCGATGCACCCGCCCACCTAAGCCATAATACCGTCAGTTGCTTTACCAGCGATAACGATGGAAGACTTTGGATGGGAACTTGGGGAGGAGGCATAGGATGGATAGATATGAAAAATCCGCAGAACAAACAATTTCACCACATAGAAATACCCGAATGCGGAGACTTCTCATGGGGATGGGCCGGAAGTATCTGCTATGACCACTTGAATAATGCCATCTGGGTAGGAACCAGTATCAATATCTATGTTTACGATTTGAAAACACAAACGCTCACCGAACCATTCAAGGGCATGAACCTAGGTGGAATTGAAGGTTGTACAGGATACTACATAGATAAGGATAACCACCTGTGGCTGGGACTTACAGAAGGACTTTGCCGAATAGATTTAAGCAGTTTGAAAACCCCTAGACTGATTTATCAACTCTGGAGGATCAAGCTAGACGAACCGGAGTCAAAGTTAAAGGAAAGGGTAACCTACATCACCCAGTCTAAAGACGGAACCCTTTGGATAGGCAGCAACGGATATGGTTTCTACAAATCCTCACCAACAGAAAACGGAGAATATACCTTCCGCTCCTTCACCACCGAAGACGGACTGATAAACAACAGTGTCCGCTGCATATCGGAAGATAAAGAAGGGTATCTTTGGATTACCACCACCAACGGACTCTCCCGCTTCAATCCTAACAACAACAGCTTCTTCAACTATACCCGGAAAGACGGGCTATTATCCAACCAGTTCTATTGGAACGCAATATGCCGTGCCGCCAATGGAGATTTATATATAGGAAGTACCAAAGGACTGTCTGTGGTCAAGCCGGTCATAGATATAAACCCGAAGGAAGCTGTTCCCTTGGCGTTTACCCATGTCCGTGTGGCAAATAAAGAGCGATTGTACACAAACGGTACCTTACAGTTACACGAACGCGACAAATCTCTCTATATTGAATTTGCCGCATTGGATTATGATGCATCGACATTTGCCAATTATTATTACCGCTTGAAAGGATTTGACGACAAATGGATAAAAGTACCGGCCAACAGACGACAAGCCGCCTATACCAATCTGCGTCCCGGCAACTATACTTTCGAACTGCGTTATGCACCCGACGGCAAACAATGGCTGGAAGAAATGGCAGAACTCCACATTGCCGTATCACCTTATTTCTATAAAACCATCTGGTTCATTCTGTCCATATTGGTTCTTCTATCTTTCCTTATATATAAGGTATTATCATGGAGGCTTCGTTCGTTAAAAGAACAACAAGAAATACTCCACATCAAAGTAGAGGAACGTACCCGTGAACTGGAAGAACAGAAAAAACTGCTTTCCACTCAGGCAAGCGAGCTCTATCGTCAAAACCAACTATTAAAACAGCAAAACGAAAAAATAACCAAACAAAAAGGGCAACTGATCCAAATGTCAAAAAAGGTGCAGGAATTGACGGTTGACAAACTCGCCTTCTTCACCAATATCACCCATGAATTCCGTACTCCGTTGACATTAATCGTAGGACCTATAGAAAGAGCATTGAAACTAAGCTACAATCCTCAAGTCATTGAACAATTACATTTTGTGGAGCGCAACTCAAAATACCTGCTCTCACTGGTCAACCAATTAATGGACTTCCGCAAAGTAGAATCAGGGAAAATGGAAATTGTCCGCAACCCGGGCAATTTTGCCAAATTACTCAATGAACTACTAGTACCCTTCGACGCATATGCTTCCGAAAGAGGAATAACCATCGAACGTCGCTTCCGCCTTCCTTCATGTGAAATAATGTACGATGAGGATGCCATGCATAAAGTGATTGTCAATTTAATAGGAAATGCTTTGAAATTTACCCCCAAAGGAGGACAAATTACCATCTATGCCACCCCCCTCCGCCAGGAAGAGCAGGAAAAGTTATTCATCTGTATTCGGGATACAGGACCAGGACTTCCCGAAGAAGAGATAGACAAAGTATTCAACCGCTTCTACCAATCACAAAATAAGACGCATTCCTCTATCAACGGACAAAGCGGGACTGGAATCGGTCTCTATCTATGCAAACGAATTGTCCAGTTGCATGGAGGTTCAATTTGTGCCAAGAATAATCAGAGCAAAGGATGTTCTTTCCGTATTTTACTTCCTTTGCAATATGCCGATGCGGACAGTCTGCCCACACCAACAGAGCAAGTTAAAGAACCGGTCGACTCTCCGATGACATTGCAACCTGCCACCAATGGAAAACTGACGATTCTGGTAGTAGAAGACAACAAAGATATGCGCGACTATATCCGTTCCATTCTGACCGAATATTATAACGTACTTGAAGCATCCCAAGGTGAAGAAGCATTGACTGTGCTCCAATCCCAAAACGTGGATTTTATTGTTAGCGACCTGATGATGCCTGTCATGGATGGCATGGAACTGTCCCGCCGGGTAAAATCCAATTTCGCCATCTCACATATCCCCTTCCTGATGCTCACAGCCAAAACATCCAACGAATCGCGCATTGAAAGTTTCCGTATAGGTGTAGACGAGTACCTTTTAAAACCATTTGATGACACTTTGCTGCTGGCCCGGATATCCAATATACTGGAAAACCGCAAACGTTTCCAACAAAAGTTCTCATACAGTATGGACGTGGATGCACTGAATATCGAAAAAGAATCCAGTGACAAGAAGTTCCTGGACAAGGCGATGCAGATTGTGAAAGAAAACTATAAGAACTCCTATTACGAAATAAGCGATTTCATCGAAGCAATGGGGGTAAGCAAAAGTTTGATGAACAAAAAAATGCAAAATCTGACGGGACAGTCTGCCGGACAATTCATGCGTAACTACCGGCTGAATCTTGCGCGGGAACTTATTATCCGTAACCGGCTGACGCACAATATGAATATATCTGAGATAGCATACGAAGTAGGATTCAATGATCCCAAATACTTCACACGCTGCTTTACAAAACATTTCGGAACAACACCCAGTTCGATGATGGAGAATGGAACCGACTGACTTATTCCAGAGCGTAAAATGAACGGATTGTATACCATAAATGCTCCGTTTTTCTACGCTCTCGTTTCGCTAAATAAATTATCTTTGCCCTACATTATAATAGCATATTTAATACCCATGAAAAAAACAATTTATGACTTGGCTGCTTGCCATCACTACAATGTCAGCTTTTGCTCAACAAGCTACAGTTACAGGACCCGACTCCTTTTTAAGAGTAAATGTATCCGTAAAACAAGGCATCCCCGTTTATTCCGTCACCTATAAGGACAAGACCATCCTGGAAGATTCACCTTTAGGTTTCATTGCCAATGTGGGGGACTTCAGCCGGGATATGACTTTCACCGGACAAAAAGAGAATAAAATAGATAAAACCTATACACAAGACCGTATCAAACAATCACAAATTCATTATCAAGCCAATGAACTTACATGCACCTTTACCAATAAAGAAAAGAAAAATATAAATATAATATTCCGCGTAAGCAACAACGATATTGCTTTCCGCTACGAAATGCCCAAATATGGCGATACAGGAAGCATAGTGATAGAAAAAGAAACGACAGGTTTTTGACTTCCCATCCTTCACCACTACTTTCCTGTGCCCGCAAAGTGACGCCATGATAGGTTGGAAACGCACCAAACCCAGCTATGAGGAAGAATATAAGGCTGACGCTCCTATGAATGTACGTTCACAATATGGGCACGGTTACACATTTCCTTGTCTGTTCCATGTAGGAGAAAATGGCTGGGCACTTATCAGTGAAACCGGAGTAGACAGCAAATACTGTGGCTCACACTTAAGCGATGCTACTGCCGACGGACTTTATACCATCGCTTTCCCCATGCCCGAAGAAAACAACGGTAACGGCACGGCATCTCCCGGCCTTGCATTGCCCGGTTCCACTCCCTGGCGTACTATTACTGTAGGCGAAAACCTAAAGCCGATTGTAGAGACAACGATTCCATGGGATGTCGTGGAACCTCTTTACCCAACGGAGCATACATACAAAATGGGACGCGGAACCTGGAGCTGGATACTTTGGCAAGATGGAAGCATCAATTTCGATGACCAGAAAAAATATGTAGACCTCGCCGCCGCCATGGGATATGAATATGTATTGATAGACAACTGGTGGGATACCAACATCGGCCGTGAACGTATGAAAGACTTCATAGACTATGCACACAGCAAGAAGGTTGATGTATTTTTATGGTATAGTTCCAGCGGCTACTGGAATGATATAGTGCAAGGTCCTACCAATTATATGGACAATCCCATTATCCGTAAAAAGGAAATGAAATGGCTGCATAATATAGGAGTAAAAGGAATCAAAGTAGACTTCTTCGGAGGTGACAAGCAGGAAACCATACGTCTGTACGAAGCCATCCTGAGCGATGCGGATGATCATGGACTGATGGTCATTTTCCACGGCTGTACCTCCTCGCGGATGGGAGCGTATGTATCCTAATTATGTAGGAAGTGAAGCCGTGCTCGCATCGGAAAACCTGATTTTCCAACAACATTTTTGCGATGAAGAAGCATTTAATGCCTGTCTACATCCATTTATCCGCAACACCATCGGTTGCATGGAGTTTGGTGGCACATTCCTCAACAAACGCCTCAACCGCAACAATGACGGCGGAAGCATACGCAAGACCACTGATGTATTCCAACTGGCAACAGCCGTTTTATTCCAAAATCCTATTCAGAATTTTGCGTTGGCGCCTAATAACCTGACCGATGCCCCTCAAGTTTGTTTGGATTTCATGAAGCAAGTTCCCACCACATGGGACGAAACAAGATTCATTGACGGCTATCCGGCAAATACGTAGTACTGGCACGCCGGCATGCCGATCAATGGTATATAGCCGGAATCAATGCACAAAAAGAACCGCTGAAATTAAAGTTGAACCTTCCCATGTGTACTAAAGGAGATAAAGTGATGCTTTATCAGGACGATAAAAAAACTAAATCCTCATGCTGAAGAGATAACATTAAAAAAGAATGATGAAGTCAGCATTACGATGCAGGCGGAAGGAGGATTTTTACTTGTGAAATAATTCCTTTCAGAGAATTGTATTTTATCCCTCATGTAGCCGGACAGTCCTTCATCAGGTTGTCCGGCTACATGATTTTTTATAAAAAAGCCTTCTCCTGAGCCTATCTCACCGCCTCCAAAAGACATAAACTATAAGCGAAATAAATACATTTTTTCCCATTATTCATTCGTCCACCCTATAAAACCGTTTGTCCACCCCTGTTTACGGCATAAATTTTACTTTTGTCATGCAATCGGTACTCAACTTTCGGAAGAGACCCCTGCTTTTAAAATTTAATCCTAATCTTAAATATTATGAAGAATAGCTCCAGCATATTTATAAACTCTGTGGTTTGTCTACCTAGAGTATTCAACATTGGATTGTACAATAATCCAACATCTCAATTCAATATATCAGCAACAATTTAATCTACTAATTTAATACTTAAAAAAATGAGGAAACATTTATTATTTTCCGTAATGCTTAGTCTGTGTGCTATGGGTGGCATGATGGTGTATTCCACACCTGTTATGGCTACCGTGGCACAATCTCCGACTATCAAGTTCGCGGTCAAGTTATCGATGAACAAGGTGAACCCCTCACAGGAGCTACCGTCAGAATCAAAGACGGACAAGGCGGAACCATTACCGATGTGGACGGAAACTTCCAATTGGAGGTTGCCGGTAACGCTATCCTTTCGATAAGCTATGTAGGCTACAAGGATCGTGAAGTAGCTGTTCGCAATCGCGCCATCATTGAATCCATCCAATTGCAACCCGACAATCAGATGCTTGAGCAGGTAGTTGTCATCGGTTATGGTACACAGAAGAAATCCGACTTGACTGGTTCCGTAGCCGTAGTAGATGCGGAAGCCCTGAAACAGACATCCCATTCCAATATCTCCACCATGCTCGAAGGTAAAGTATCAGGCGTACAAGTCACCTCCGACGGACAGCCCGGTGCCGACCCTACTGTCCGCATCCGTGGTGTCGGATCTTTCGGTGACACTTCTCCTCTTTATGTTATCGATGGTGTTCCTATGGGTACTTCCATCCGCGATTTTTCTTCAAACGATATTGAAACCATCCAGATCCTAAAGGACGCATCAGCCGCTGCCATCTACGGTTCGCGCGCCGCCAACGGTGTGGTCATCATCACTACCAAACGCGGTCAGAAAGACCAACCGCTGAAAGTAGACTACAATGGTACGTGGTATGGACTATATCCCCAGTAATGTCTATGATGTAATGGATGCCGACCAATACAGCCAATACATCGGTCAGGCATGTACCAACTCCAACACTCCGCTGCCCGGCGGTTACAAGCTGGACAGTACCACCGGAAAATATCATTTCCAGGACAACACCAATACCAACTGGTTTAAAGAAGTATTCAAAACAGGTATCCGTCAGAATCACAATGTGAATCTCTCCGGTGGTGGCGCCCACAACACCTATAATGTTTCATTAGACTACTACAACCAGAAAGGAACACTGGAAGGCGCCGGTCCTAATTACGAACGTTACACGGCACGTGTCAACAACACGATGGACACCAAATTCATCAAGTTCCATACCAGCCTTGTCTACTCTCACTCCGATCAAGACAACATGGGGTTGTCAAACGCTTCCGAATACGTTCAAGGTCTGTATGCGACGTAACCAATGTGCTGCGTGGTACTTTGCTGATGCAGCCCACCATCAAAGCCTATGACAACTCTACTTGGGTACTTGACAATCTGGTAGGTATCGCCAATAACTTCAACTATGACTCTTACGGCTATGGTGTTTACTACGATACTGTACATGGTGACATTTCGGCTTCCAACCCCTTGCTGGTCAACAATCTGCTGAAGCGCAACACCCGCGTGGACCGCTTCGTAGGAACAGCTTCCGCCGATGTGGATCTCCTGAAGATGATTGGCGTTGACAGCAAGAATCACAAGCTCAACTATAAAGTCAATCTCTCTTACAGCAAAACCCATTGCAAGGACTTCACCTGGATTCCCGCATGGTACAGAGCAATCGTGTCTATCTGGCCAAGAGCAACGAACGCCTCACCAAGGCTAGCCGTTCTTATGCCGATGCTTTGATTGAAAACGTGCTGACTTATGATGCCACCGTCGGCAAACACCATTTTAACTTGGTAGCCGGCCAGACTTACGAAGAAGAAAACACCGACCTGTTGACAGGCTGGGGCGTCAACTTCACCGAGCCTTACTTCCTGCAACTTCAGAATGCCGCCAACACTTATGCCGAAAGCTTCGAATACAAACACACCATCCTCTCTTACATCGGGCGTATCAACTACAACTACGATGACCGTTACCTGTTCTCGGCAACCGTGCGCCGCGACGGCAGTTCCCGCTTGTCCAAGAATATCCGTTGGGGTACTTTCCCCTCCGTATCTTTAGGATGGCGTTTTGACAAGGAAACTTTTTTCCCCTTCAACAGAAACATTGTCAACATGTTCAAGGTACGCGCCAGCTATGGTGAACTCGGTAACGAAAACATCGGTGAATACATGTATCAGGCTGTAATGGCACGTAACAACATGACTTATAGCTTTGGTAACACACCCATCACCGGTTCTGCCATTTCTACTTTCGTAGACAATAACCTTTCTTGGGAAAAGAAGAAAAGCTACAACGTAGGTATCGACCTCGCCTTCTTCAACAACCGTTTGGAATTCACCGCTGAATGGTACAAAAATACCAGTGAAGACCTGCTGTATGCCGTTCCAGTTCCTGAGCAAGCCGGCGTATCCAACACCACTGTAACGATGAACGCCGCCTCGATGAATAACTCAGGTTTTGAATTTACGACTACCTACCGCAACCGCGACCACGACTTCAAATATGAAGTGTCAGCCAACTTGAGCACCATCCGTAACCGCGTAACCTCATTGGGCTTCGGTACCGATTCATATATATCCGGTGCCTACATCACCAACGTAGGTGAAGAAATCGGTAAGTTCTACGGATGGGTTTATGACGCATCGCCCGCACACAAGCCGACCTGGACAACCATGCCACACAAGAAGGTGCCCAGATTGGTGACTGCCTCTATAAGGACGTAAGCGGTCCCGACGGAAAGCCCGATGGAAAGGTGGATGCCTATGACCAAGTAGTACTGGGCAGCGGTATGCCTAAGATCAACTTCGGTTTGAACGCCCGCTTTGAATACAAACGTTTCGATCTGAGCATCGCTACGTTCGGTGCACTCAACTATCACGTAAGCGATGATATCCACAACTCTCTGAACTCCTGCTACGGCTGGGGCAACAAAGATGTAGCCATGCTTGACGCGAACCGTTTCAGTGAAGACGGCAGTACCTATCTTTCCAACGTGCCACGTACCTATGTTACCAACAGTGCCAGCTTGGCCTGGAATGATCTCTTCAGCGACCGCAAAATTCAGAACGCAGCTTATTGGAAAATTGCCAATATAGAATTGGGCTACAACTTCCCCAACGAATGGTTTGGCAAATACATATCCGACGTACGTCTCTATGTGTCAGCACAGAATTTACACACATTCACCGGGTACAAAGGTTATAATGTAGACTATGCAGGAGGCACCTTCACACCGGGATATAACTTCTGTTCTTATCCTACCGCACGTACCTTCATGTGTGGTGTTCATTTCACTTTCTAATCACTAAAAACATAACAATATGAAACTCAATAAATATGCATTGGCTCTCATTTTGGGATTAGGCACATTGGCTTCTTGCAATGATAATTTGGAGCTGTTGAATCCCAACCAGCAAACCTCAAACACATTCGGCTTCAATGCCGATGATTTGGAAGAGAGCGTTATTGCCGCCTATAACCATATCCGTATGGAAGGTTCTTACGCCCGTGTAGGCTACACCATCGACGTGTGTCGTGGTGATGAAGCATGGAACTCATCACAAGTATGGTATCTGCCTTTCGATGACCTGAATGCGGAAGTAACCTCGGACATCACGTGGTGGCCCTGGCGCGAATGGTACTATACCATTAATGTATGTAATTTTGCCATTTCCCGTTGCGATGAAGACAACAGCCAGCTTTCCGAGAAAATGAAACGCATCAAAGGACAAGTACTCTTCCTGCGTGGCCTGTCATACTACAATCTGGTTGGTTATTACCAGAACCCACCCTCATCACAGATTATGCTACCTATTCTTCATTGGATGGACTTTATACCGGCAACAGCACATACGATGCCGTACTCGACCAAGTGGAAAGTGATTTCAAAGAAGCCATGGAATTGTTACCCTCACGAGATCAAGGTGGTGAATGGGAAAAAGGACGTGCCACCTGCGGTGCCGCAGCCGGCTACTATGCCCGTGCGCTCATGACACGCCATAAATTCAAAGATGCCCTTACTGTGCTGAAAGACATTATCGGCAAGAAATATGGTACTTATGACTGATGGATAACTATGGCGACAACTTTCGTGAAGGTCCTGCCTATGAGAACAACAAAGAAAGCCTTTTCGAAGTGCAATTCCTCGACTTGGAATCACAAGGAACCGATGACGAGTGGACTCCGGTGAACACCAGTCCGAATGCCACCCAAGGTTCGGCCATCGAGAGTAACTTCGCTCCCGGCAATTATGGTGGTTGGGCAGACATCTCGGCTTCCCCGTGGCTCTACCATCTCTTCAAAGCTGAGCGTACAACTGACGGGAAACTCGACCCACGTCTGTACTGGACCATCGGTACTTATGAATCCGACTGGGAAGATTTCGAGTTTGGTAATGTAGCTTATACGAACAAACTTACAGCCACTGACAACATCGTAACCAACAACACATACGGTGGTCTGCCCATCGCCAAGTTCACAAACCTTCGTACCGGTCTCTATAGCACGGTTATTACAGGTTTGCACGATGGAATCAACTTGCGTCTGATGCGTTACTCCGATGTGCTGCTCCGCGCCGCCGAATGTGAAAACGAAGTCAACGGCCCCACACAACAGGCCATCGACTGGATTAACGAAGTGCGCAACCGTGCTGACTTGCCCGACCTTGAACTGGCTGACTTCCCTACAGCCGACAAACTCTTCGAGCAGATTGCCAATGTGGAGCGTCCGAAGGAATTCGGGTAGCGAGTTCGGACGCGGATTCGACCTTATCCGCTGGGGATTCTTGCTTATAAAATACCGTTTAGCAACCAACTTCAAGGAA
>ENA-OQAN01000377-OQAN01000377.1-human-gut-metagenome-genome-assembly--contig:-NODE-377-length-24271-cov-2.778082_pt1 | contig 24271 bp, 26 predicted proteins | sample MGYA00242735_ERZ504527 | MGnify/ENA primary metagenome ERZ504527 (study PRJEB26092, sample SAMD00036230) | human gut metagenome | host: Homo sapiens | study: EMG produced TPA metagenomics assembly of... | reverse complement strand
GTCTGTTTGTTGTGCAAATTTATTATGTTAAAAGTGTTATAAGATAGAAATACAGCAGATAAACAAAATGTTTATCCGCTGTATAAGAATTTCTGACTATAAAGCAATCCTTATCTAAATGACATTGCGCAAAATCCCTGATCTGTGCACAAAACTGTTCGATCACGGAAATCGCTTACCAGATCGGTTACCAGGATTACCGCTCCTTTTCCCGCGCATTTAAAAATACCGTCGGCATGTCGCCCTCCGAATATTTAAATGCCGCCAGCAAAAATACTTCCCCATGAAAGGACTTCCTTATGAAACACTCTATATTTTCCACAAAATTAGCCATGAAGATCTGGCTTTATATCATGCTGACTGTTATTGCAATCCTGCTTGTCGTAGGCATCGCATTAGAAATATTTTTCCGCCACTATTTGGCAAACGAAACCCTGCGGAATGCCACACGCGATACAACCTACGCTGCCGACGCATTTTCCGAGGAATATGAAAATATTTTAAAACGTTTTGTCAGCCATACGGCATCTGCGGACTCCTACCAGCTCATGTGTGATGTGTCCGTACCACACACCAAAGAGTACATGAACTTAAATACGAGTCTGCAGTCACAGCTCTCCCTTTATACGGACAGCAGCTCACTGATCCACACTGCCATGTTTTCCGACACCAAAGGCCAGCTTTTCTACTCCTATAAATCAAGACTGCGCGATGACACCTTTTCGCCGACGGACACATATGCACTGTCCGGCGCCCCCTCCATCTGCATTCATCCTGCCACACAAAGTCCTTTCCGCGGCCAGTCGGACATGGTTGTCATTACTTACCTTCTTACCGTCAATCCGAGTGAGCGGATGGTATTGTTAGCTGACTCCTACGAAAACTGTGATGCTGTTTTATATTTTTTCCTGAATGCACAGCATATCCAGGATTATCTGGCTCTTTATTACAACGGAAGCACCTCGGATGTCCTGCTCTACCTTACCGACGGCTCCGGTACTCCCATCAGCCTGTCCTCTGCGGATGACAATTATGCCATCGCCACGGACACAGCCATCCAGCGCGGCATCCGCTATCTGTCCGGTACCGGCAATAAATTACTGCACACCGGTGACCGCTATATCCTTCTCGTGCCGATTGCAAACAGCGACCTGTATCTGGCAAATATCCTGCCGGAATATGCGGTTTATACCAGGATCCGCAGCCTTGACCTTATGCTCTTATCGATCGCTCTGGTCATGTTTTTACTGATTCCGTTCCTGCTGTTTTTTGTGACACGTTTTGTCACAAAACCGCTGAAACTCCTGATGCAGTCCGTACAGGAGATTGAAATAGGGACCTATGAAAAACCGGCTGACGGAATCCCTCCTGCCGACGAGATCGGTCAGTTAAGCCGCTCCATCGATTCCATGTATCAGACAATCCAGCAGCAGTTCCGGCAGATCAAACAGGATGAACGGGAGAATTTCCAGATGGAACTGCGGCTGCTCTCCGAGCAGATCAATCCACATTTTCTTTACAATACACTGGAATGTATTAATATGGAAATCTACAATCATCATAATGATACTGCCTCCTCGATGCTGTCAAACCTCGGCGGCTACCTCCGCATCAGCTTATCTTACGGAAACAGCCAGCATCTGATCAGCCAGGAGGTCGACCAGGTCAAAGCCTACGTCAATATCATGAATTACCGTTTTCGGCACAGTATCCATCTGACCACCAATATTGACGGTGATCTGCTCTCCATGAAGATTTTAAAATCCATTTTACAGCCTCTGGTTGAAAATGCCTTAAAGCACGGTTTTTCCATCGACAGCAGTGTCTATTTCCCGATTGCTCCCATGATCGATATTTCCATCTGGAGAGAGCCTGACACCTTAAGTATCGCCATCACAGACAACGGTGCCGGCATAGATATAGAGCACGCCAAAGAAATCATGTATGGTTCAGGGACAGATGCAGACGGCAGACATCATGTCGGACTTCACAATATTTACCATCGTCTCAACTCCTTTTACGGAAAAACAGACATTACATTTTCTTCCATTCCTTTTTACGAAAATAAAATTCTGATCCGTTTTCCTTATCAGAATTTCTGTGAAACACAGAATGAATGTGACTGACAAAAAACCGCTGGGCAGCGATGTACTCGCCATCCAGCGGTTTTATTCTTAACATAAAGATATCTCAGGCACCGGCGCTATCAGCTGTAACACTGCAAATGTGTTCTTTTCGAGGGTTATTACCCCTCTTTCTTCCCCGGCTTTCTGTTCCATCTCCCGGATTGCCACCCGATCCGGCTTCTCCAGGGAATTAAAAGCTTCTTTTTCCATTCCGCCAACAGCCATACACGCTCAACCTGATACGGTTTTCCAGTCTCATCACAAATGGTAAGCTGTTTTTCCTTCTCCGACGCATTCACGATTTTGCAATAAACTGCGCCTGTCGCATCATCTCTTACCGGATTATAATAGACCTGCTCCATCTGTGTTTTCTTTTCTTCCCCAAGAGTATCTAACACCGATGTCCCTTTCATGCATGAAAACATCTTTTGCACATAATAATTCGGCGTTGCGTACGATGTTTCTCCGTCAAACCAGATCATATCCGGCGCCCACTGTGTAAATCCAAGTCTGGCAAATAATGGTGCATAAGACGCCAGTACGACCACATCTGCATTTCTTTCCACTCCGGTTAAAAATGCAGCCTCTGCTAATGCCCCTCCAAGACAGTTTTTCTGTTCCATCAATTCAGTGTGCCCCGGGTGCGCTGCATATTCCCCTGCAAATACTTTGACATCTCTTGGATATTCATCGTAAAAATCTGTATGCGCATAAAACCAGTCCGGTTCCACATAATAATGTTCATCTACTGCATATACATAATTTTTCTGTGTTTTTACTGCGCCATGATAATATTTCCATGCCTTTTCATAACGTTCTGATGTGATATCCGGTCCTGCAGAACCGATCAGCCGGATCTCCGGATATTTTGCATGAATGCATTCTTCAAACAGACGATACCTCTCAAAAAATCCGGACTTCTCTGTCTCCCACTGTTCATTGCCAATTCCAAGCATTGTAAGATGGAACGGTTCTTTATGTCCCATTGCCACGCGCACACTGCCCCATCTGCCGTCTTCCGCACCATTTGCAAACTCGATCAGATCCAGTGCATCCTGTAAGTACTGCCCAAACGCCTCCGTCCCGGGCTGTACCATCTCATAAGACTGATACTGGCATGCCAGTCCGACGTTTAACACAGGAAGCGGTTTCGCACCAAGTGCCTCGCAGAGCAGGAAAAATTCATAATATCCCATTCCAAGTGTCTGGTTATAATGTGAAAATACACTGTGATATCCGTTTTCCTCATTTACCAGATGCACTGCCCAGCGATTCCAGTTGGATCTGCGATGCTCTACCGGTTTTAGTGTCTCCTTGAACCGGTACCGGTTAGACAATGTATTGCCTTCAATAATACACCCACCCGGAAACCGGATAAATCCAGGCTGCAGATCCTTTAATAATTCAAACAGATCCCGTCGGAAGATACCACACACGGCATCTTTTGGCATCATGGAAAAGAAATCAAACTCCACAACACCTGTCTGTTCTAACATGACAGCAAAATCTCCGCCTTTTACATCTTCTTTTGCAGTAAGTAAAAGATGATATTTTTTCCAGTTATGCGGCTCCTGTTTTTTGCCGGGCAAAAGTTCTGTTTCACCGGATGCGGCAATAATCCCGTCCTTTTGTACTGATATCTGTATTCTGCCCTGGTAAGAAATACTTCTCGCATAAAACGATACCTCATACTGCGCATCCTTTTTCAATACGATCCCGTCATAAGCCTGATTTTTAAAACCCGCCTGCGATTCCTCCGCCGTAAATCTTAAATAATGCGGATTTTCTTCCGCAACCGGGCTTCCCATGACACACCGCATTCTGGCATTTTTCTCTTTCGGATAACATTCCCAGCCATACAGTCCGTCAAATTCAGTATAATAATCTGCCTTATCCCCATAACAGTCGACAAACTCAAATGCCCTGTTTTCCAGCATCTCTGCATACAGACCTCCATCCGCCGCATAATTGATATCCTCAAAAAACAGTCCCATCATATCCGGCATGATATCCGCACGTTTTCTCTGTGAAATTGTAATCTTCATATTTCCTCTCCTTATATACATGATTTAATTTTTTTATTGTACTGCACTTTCGAAGAGGTTTCCATGTCAAACATTGCACTTTTTTTGTTCAAAACTGACCTTTACCGTAAACAGATCCGCCATCGTCTCCACTTCAAATGTTCCACCACAGGCCTCCGTAAAACTTTTCGCAATCGAAAGTCCCAGCCCGCTTCCGCCATCGGTACGGCTCTCATCCCCTCTTGTAAAACGTGCGGTAAAATCCACATCCTGTTTTAATTCACTGCGCGATGTATTGCGAATATCTGCAACTGCAGCATTTTTCTCTGTTTTTAATGAAATATAGATCCGTGAACCCTCCAGCGAATATTTGAGTGCATTACCGATCAGATTCTGGAATACCCGGTACATCCGGTCTCCGTCGGCATATACCATGACCGCCTCCTTAGGTATATCAATTTTGAATTTGTACGGGCTCTTTTGAATCTCACCGTCCATATCTGCAAGTGTCTGCCGCAGAAGCTTTCCAAAATCAATTTCTTCCATCTCAACCGCAAGCTGTCCGGATGCCGCTTTGCTGACAGAAAATACATCCTGCACCATATTTTTCAGCCGCTCCGATTTTTCTTCCAGAATCCGGATATAATCCTGAATCTCCGGTGACAGATTTTCCTCCTGTTTTAGCAGCTCAATATAACTGATAATGGAGTCAGTGGTGTTTTAATATCATGGGACACATTCGCCACCAGTTCCACTTTCATGCGCTCGCTCTTGATACGCTCCTCTATCGCAGTTTCCATTCCCTGTCCGATCTGCTCTAATACTTCTTCCATGGCGCGGATATCACTGTCTTCTGCTTTCACCATATCTGCCGGTTCATAATGTCCACTACTGATCTCTGTAATCCTTTTTGAAAGCTGTTCTAAAGATCTTGCCAAATTCCGGTTTCTTTTCTGATAGAAATATTCCATACCAAGCAGGATACAAAATACCCCTGCAAACCCGGTCAGCAGTAACAGCCAGTAAATAAAATTTGCCAGTCTGTAATTTACGATCAGCAGTAAAACAAGCATCACACAAGTTACCGCCAGCCCAAATACCGTAATTCCAATGATCCATACAGAGCCTTACCAGCCGTTTTGCAAATGGCAGGGACATATTTTTTGTCTCTGCCTGTGCGAGCAGTTTCCGAAAAATCCATTTTTGCCAGATTTTTTTTATTATATTTTGCATCATTGATCCAGAAATAACAGAGCCAAAAAATCACCGGCAGTTCCACCAGACCCGGAAAATCATACTGTATCCTCAAGACAAGAAGCAGCACCAGAATCGTAGCTAAGATTTTCCATTCAAACCAGATTTTCGCACTCAGGGCGGCGATCACGCTATCTTCCTGTTTCTTTGCATCTTTGAAAAATCTGCTGGCACACAGACAAAGAATGCCTGCAATGATAAAATAAATTGCCTGTATATAGCGTTTATGCTGCTGCGTCCACCGTGTATTAAGATCGTAAAAAGAATTACAGATCCAGGAATTTCCAGCATCATCTTCTCCCATATACTGCACCGGATCTTTTGCTATGATGATCCGGATATCCGCTTTCTCCCAGGATTCTTTTTCCATCAGGTTTTGAAAACCCGGTACATACCAGTCCTCTCCCTCGCGGTAAATGCCATCTCCATAGACATCCTGCTCCACTCCGTCTTTTTCGATCGTCACTTTTTTTCCATCAAAATGAAATGCATAATTATACCCCTCCGGAAGATTTTTTAACAAAGCAGCCGTGTTGTTTTTCCCATCAGAGGATGCGCCATCTGATGATGTAGCATCTGTTACATCATCAGGCATATTTGAATACATTATTTTTCCGTCATAGCAGATCTCATAGAAAAAATTATGATCCTTATTAACGTCCGCAAAATATTCTTCTTCGCTTTTTTCCTGATAACCGGTACTGTCGTCAGACGCCATATAAATATGTTCCGTGTCTGACACCTCCTCATACGTCGTGGAAGAGTTCTCATCTGTGCCCGCAGTCTCTGCTGCATCCGGGTTTTCATAAATGTCCGACGTCGCAGCCGTGCCCACTACATACTCCGAAATTCCGTTATTTGTTCCAAACAGCCTATCAAAAAAATTTCCTCCCGATGACAGATAATCGTCAATATTTTCCTCGTTCACAGCACTACCGCTATATCCGCTGTCCCCATGATAGTTTCCAGTCGCCACATCAAGAAACGTATAAAATCTGTTCAGCACGGTGTTTCTAAATTCTTTAGACTCCTGATAGTCCTTTTCTTTCAGTTCCGCACAGACCTCATCCACACCGACAGAATAGCTCTCATATGCAAATCTGCCGATTCCTGCCATCAGCATACTGATTCCGATAAAGAACACTAAAAATACAATCCTATTTTTCCATTTTTTCGATTTTATAGCCAATTCCCCACACCACCTTTAAGTATTCCGGCTCTTTTGGATTGAGTTCAATTTTTTCACGGATGCGCCTGATATGTACCATGACCGTATTTTCGCATGCATACCCCTGCTCATTCCAGACACGCTCGTAAATTTCCTCCGCCGGGAAAACGCGTCCCGGATATTTCATCAGAAGCTCCATGATCTTTGTCTCCGTCGCAGTCAGCCTGACCGGCTCTTTGTCCACATAAAGCACTCGCTCATTCGTATGGAACTCCAGCCTGCCATTCGTGATACATCCATCATCATCTGCTTTATGGATATCCCCAAGACTTGTATACCTGCGGAGATGACTTTTCACACGCGCTGCTAACTCCTGTGGATTGTAAGGTTTTGCCACATAATCATCCGCTCCCATGGACAGTCCTAAGACTTTGTCTGTGTCCTCACTCTTTGCACTGAGCACAATGATCGGAATGTTTTTTCGCTCGCGTATTTTCAATACCGCAGATAATCCGTCGAGTTTTGGCATCATGACATCCATGATCACCAGATGTACCTTCTGCTCCGCTATGAGCTCTAATGCCTGCATGCCATCATACGCTTTTAATACCTGATATCCCTCCTTTTCCAAAAGTATTGCGATTGCCCTTACGATCTCGCGGTCGTCATCCACGACTAATATACATTCACTCATGCTGTATTTACTCCTCCTTAAAGCCTATGTCTATCTTATCCGGGGCTTCTTACAAAAAAAAAGTGGGATATTTCTTACAGATTTCTTACAATTTCCCACCGTTCTTATTATTTTTCTCCCTTTTTGCTATTCATTTCCTGTTATATGAAGAAAGGCTATCGCACTTGAGAGGTGAGGCAGCTTAGAAGTTGATTCTATAAACATATGAACACCTTTGATTTTTAACCATTGTAGTAACTCTTCTATTATTTTTGAAGAATAACCGTTTCTTCTTTTTTCAGGAATACAATATACATCAACTATATATCCGTACATTGGAGTTTTGAAGAAACAAAACGGAACGTCTTCCTTAATTACTGCACCCCACGCGCAATAACACTAGGACCAATTTTATTATTTATAAGAATTTGTCGAAGATCTACAGGCTACAAAAAGCTGCTCAGCTACTGGTTAATACAGAAAATAACATACAGGAAATTGCAACGGACTGTGGTTTTGACGACAACAACTATTTTTCCAAACTTTTTAAGAGACATTATCATTCTGTTATTATGTCAAATTCAAAAACATCTGAACATATTTATCCGGTAACTCATGAAGATACCGGGAACACTCATTTGGATCATAGATAATTCCATTTTCGGCGCATCTTTTTCTGAACATATCCATAAGTTTCTCGTTATCAGGGCTTGCCAGATCATATGCATTTCCATATGTATAGATGTATTTTTTCTTAAGCCCTGAAAAATATCTGTCCAATGCCTGATAAAAATATTCCCTGTCTCCATCCCTTAATGTAACTCCCATGTTGAAGCATATGATTCCTTTTACGCCAGCTTCCATACAGTAATCAAGAATACCATTGATGTTTTCCTTTGTATCATTTATAAAAGGTAATATAGGTGTCAGCCACACGACAGTTGGAATCCCTGCCTTTTTAAATTGCATAAGTGCTTCAAATCTCTCATGGGTTGTAGAAACATTCGGCTCTAAAATCTTGCAGAGTGTTTCGTCATAAGTAGTCATTGTCATCTGTACAACAGCTTTTGCTTTCGCGTTGATTGATTTTAAAATATCCATATCCCGCAATATTCTGGTAGATTTTGTCTGAATTGCAACACCATATTCATATTTGTCAATCAGCTCCAAACATCTTCTGGTCAGTTTTAATTTTTCTTCTGCTTGAAGATAAGGATCGCACATAGCACCGGTTCCTATCATACATTTTTTGCGTTTGGATTTTAATGCCTTTTCAAGAAGCTGTGGAGCATTTGCTTTTACCTCTATATCCTCAAATTCATGTGTAAATCCATAGCAGTTACTCCTGCTGTCGCAATAAATGCAGCCATGCGTACAGCCTCTGTATATATTCATTCCATTATTACTTGAAAGAATTCCCTTTGCTTCTACAAAAATGCATATGTACTCTCCCCTAATTCTACAAATTGGAATCTATCGCTTTGTCCCATCCTCATTGAAATTATTTTTTAATGCCTTTTCCGTTGGAAAAATAGACCCAATCAAAAACACCAGTTGTATTACAATGATAATAATACTCAAAATTCCCATTGTATCGTCACTTGCTCCATAAAAAGGAATATGTATAAGCATTGTAGGTCCCAACAGACCAATACCGACTTTCCACCAAAGTTTTCCTGCATGGTCATGTGCAAATCTCCAAGTATCCATATTTATCATTGACATCTTAGTTCGGTATCCCACAACTCCATTGATCTTCTTTGGACAATGTTTCCACATCATTCTGCCCGCAATTATCATAATCGCTGGAATAATACAATCGCATATCAAAATAAACCACCAGAACCACATATTGCCACCTCCCGCAATGACCATTCTTCATCATAGCTTCCAAGATAAACTTTATTCTCCAAAAATTCCGGCTGATGCTCTAACAGTTCAAATCCTCGTTTCCTGCATTCTTCGATAGTTCCGTTATTATCTGCCTGAACACCAATTTCTCCAAAATAGTAAGCATTCACATTCTTCGTATGCTCATACATTTCATATGCTGAGCGTGGAATCTCACCGTAAAAGGTTTGTCTGACCGGTAAAACACTTTTATCTTTATCCGGTACCGCTTCGTACATCGTCAGGAAATCCCGTGCAGATTTCAGGGCAAGTGATTTTAATTCTTCATATTCCGCCATGCTTAATGGCTTTCTCCTCGTCAAAAAGCACATCTGAGTCTGCATCAGAAATGGTAAGTGTTGACACTTTTTCTTGAATGATCTCAGGTTCCGGAACATCCCAGGTTAAAGCTCCTTTCCACTTCAGGTAAGCTGAAATTTCAGACGACATCTTCCCAATAGCTTCACACTTAGATTTACCTCTTGTAAATGCACCAATGAAATTGGACGCATACAGAATACTGTCATCGCCATTATGTTCCCAAACACACTTCACTTTCATAAAAGAATTTTCCTCCCAAACACCGATTTACTTAAATGCAGTATACCACATGGTCAGCGTCAATGATACTATTATTCTCTTTTATAAAATAAAGAGGAAAATGTCCCAAAACCACTTGACATAGTTTTCAAAACCGCTTACACTGTATACTATAACTATTTAACAGGATTGGAGAACATCATGTTTCAGATTATCGTTGACTCTGCGGCAAATATTCCCGCAGAACTTGTAAAAAAATATAAGATCAAAGTTCTTTCTTTTATCAACTTTGTAAATGGAAAAGAAGTCACCTGTTTTGATCCGGAATTATCCCCGGAAGAGGAACGTCAGAAAGGTCATGAATATTACGATGCCGTGCGCCAGGGTGCAGATGTAAAGACCGGTCTGATCAGCACTGCCATATTTGAAGATGCATTCCGCAGTGCCATGGAAAATAACGAAGATGTGCTGTATTTCTCGCTTAGCAAAAATATCAGCGGAAATTTCAACTCCGCAAGACTCGCCGCAGAAGATCTGATGCATGATCCGGTAAACGGCAGAAAAATCCGTCTGATCGATTCACTCAATGCTTCTTTAGCTCAGGGAATTTTAGCGATCTACGCAAGTGAAATGCGTGATAAAGGTATGGAGATTGATGAAGTAGCAGATATCTTAGAAACGTACCCTGCAAAGATGAACGGTGTATTTACCGTCGGAGACTTAAAATATCTTTCAAAAACCGGACGTTTTAAGCGGAGCGACCGCCCTTGTCGGTAATCTTTTAAATATCAAACCGATCCTGCGTGGAAACAAGGACGGTTTTATTGTCCAGTATAAAAAATGCCGTGGAAGAAAGGCTGCATTAAACGAGCTCGTCTCTCTCGTCTGTGACAATATTGTAGAACCGGAAAAACAGATCATCGGAATTGCACATGCCGATGCCTACGAAGACTCGCTCTATGTCATGGATAAAATTCAGGAAAAAATCTCTGTGCGGGAATTTATCAATACTTCTTACGATTTCTGTACCGGAAGCCATGTGGGACCGGATACCATCGCCTTGTTCTTTATGGCAAAAGACAGAGAATTAGGGGCAGGCAAATAAGCCTGCCCTGACCAGCAATTATTCTCTATTTCATTTTTCACTACAGCGCCCTTTCCATGCACACAAACCGCATATCATAAAGACTACATTCCCCCACTTTCTCATATCCCAGATGCATATAAGCACGCATTGCCACCTCATGCCCTTCATGCACCAAAATATGAACAGATCTCTTTCCCTGTTTCCTCAGGACATTCATGGCATACGCATCATCATCCTTGCCAGTTTTTTATTCTGATACTCTTTCCGGATACAGAGCCTTGCCAGTTCGGCACCCGGAAGCAACGTCTGATTCCAGCATTTTAAGCTGTCCACTGCCTCGTCTGCATCTATGGAGATCGACGCCAGCAGTTCCCCGTCTTCATTTTCCATCACAAAAAGCGCATTTCTGGAAAGATCGGATTCTATTGTGTCAATTCCAGGATAGTACTCATTCCAGCCTGCCGCTCCGCCGATCATGGAATGGTACAATTCTAAGATTTTCCCGGTATCTTCTTTTACAGCGGGGCGGATATAGCGCAAAAATGTATAATCCGGAATTTTCAATGAATCCGCTGCCTGTGCAAAATATTTTTCTTCGATATGCGGCCAGCGCTTTGCTCCCATATCATTTTCTTCCTGCAGTTTCGCTGCCAGATTAACAAGTTCCGGTGTCAGATCTGTTCCAGTCAGTAAAATGTGCAGATTGTTATTCAAAAACCATGGCGCCATATCGTAAAGTCCCGATGTAAAAATATCCTGTATCACCTGATTACTATCGTATGGGATCCGCAAAAATTCCGGTTTCCATTCATTTTGACCGGACTCTAAGATGATGGCATGCGCGTATCCCGGATCTCCGATCGCAATTCCACAGGAACCGGTATTCATATAGGTTTTTCCCTGATATCTGCTGATACCCGGAAAATGTGTATGGGCTGCAAGCAGATAGTCAGTATCGATCTCTTCTAATACCTCTTTTGTGCGGTCACTGTCAAGCTGGAGCAGTTCTCTTGTATTGACCGGAGAACCGTGACAGCAGGTAAACGCCGGATATCCTTCCTTTTCATAACGAAACGTGATCGGAAGGCTCTCAAAAAAATCCAGATCTCTTTCCGTGAGCTGCCTGTAAGTATACAAAAGATTGCCGCTGGCGGAATTGGCTAGCCAGAATTTTTCTTCTTCCTCCTTCTCCCGGATCTTACGCTGTTCTATCATATATTCTTCCCGGTTTCCGCGCAGCACATGACATGGAAACTGTTCCATTAATTCATAAAGAAGTTCCATCGTCTGCCTTGCACCGGCGGTATCCGAAATAAAATCTCCCAGAAGCAGAAATTCCTCACATCCGGCATTTACCATATAGTCCACACATGCCCGGAATGCGGTCTGGTTGCTGTGAATATCTGCAATTACTCCAACTTTCATTCCAAAGTATCTTTCCTTTCATTTAACCGCAATTCTTACATATGAAAATCTGATTTTTCACACTACGGTCTGTCTAAACATTTTCTTCCTTGCAGACATCGACCAGCCTTTTGCCCCGGCGATCTGCTCAAGTTCCGGGATCGTGAGTTTCACTGCACTGTGGTCATTTCCCGCTGCCGGATATACGATAGTAAATTTTTTCAGACTTTCGTCGAGATACACTTCCACACCATCGTTGATTCCAAACGGGCACACCCCGCCCGGCGCATGACCGATCACTTCCTCAACCGCATCAGACGGAATCATCTTCGCTTTCATATGAAATGTATCCTTGTATTTGCGGTTATCGACTTTCGCCGTTCCTTCCGTCAGAATCAGCACCGCCTGCTCTCCCTGTAAAAAGGACATCGTCTTTGCGATCATGCCCGGCTCCACCCCAAGTGCTTCCGCCGCCATCGCAACGGTTGCCGTGGAATCAGCCAGCTCGATCACATGATCCAAAAATCCTTTATTCTCCAAATATGCTTTCGCTTTTTCTAATGACATATGAATCCTCTTTTCTGTGTAACCTGCAGGCTCAGATATTGTAATCTATAAAGAACCCTTTTGCTGTTTTCAAATCTCATAGTCCATGCAGGATCTCACCGCTGTGTAAGGTCTGACTTTACTGTCTGCGACTGCCACATGTTTCGGATGTGTACTGTAAGTTTTTAATGCTTCCGCACTCTCAAATGTGGAATCTAGCATGACATCCACGGTTGAACTCGGCAGACAGTCGATGCGCACTTTGATTTCTGTCATTCCCGGGATCTGACCGGCAAGACCTTCTAATCCTTCCTTGATCCCTGCTTTGATCTGTTTTTTCTCCTCCTCTGAAAATTCCTCTTTCAGTTTCCATAAAATAATATGTTTTACCATTTTGTTTTTCCTTTCTTCAGGCGTTATAGACCTGATACCACTATTTTAGTCCTCTTATTTATTTTTGCAATTACGGATCATCCTTCGTACCCGCAAAACTCAAATTTCCTCTTTGCCGCCGTTTTTTGTCCGGATCACAAAGAGAACCACACAAAGAAGCACGATGCAGATTGGAAGTGTCAGCCATACAATGGCGTCAAGTCCCACTACCTTAAAAATACCGATCAGAAGATATCCAACCATACATACACTTCCCACAACAAGCACATACGGAAGCTGTGTCACCACATGGTTGACGTGTTCACAGTGACCACCGGCAGATGCCATGATCGTCGTGTCGGAGATCGGTGAACAGTGGTCTCCGCAGACTGCACCCGCCAGACAGGATGCGATGGAGATAACCATCATCTGTCCTTCCGGAAATACCCCGATCACGATCGGGATCAGAATGCTGAATGTTCCCCAGGATGTTCCGGTTGCAAATGCCAGAAACGCAGCAACTAGGAAAATGATCATCGGAAGAAATCCCTGCATCGCAGATGCAGAATTTGCCACAAGATCTGCCACAAAATATTTTGCACCGAGCAGGTTTGTCATACCCGATAACGTCCACGCCATCGTAAGGATCAGAATCGGCGCGATCATGGACTGGAATCCCTCCGGGATACATTTTGCAAACTCTTCAAAGGACAGCACATCACGCATCATATAATAGATAAATGTAAATACCAGCGTGACCGCACCGCCAAGCACCAGTCCCACCGATGCATCCGAAGCTGCAAACGCATCGACAAAGGAAGCACCCTCAAAAAATCCACCGGTATAAACCATTGCCACAATACAGCTTGCGATGAGAACCGCAACCGGAAGAATCAGATCCAGCACATGTGCTTTCTCATTGATGACCTCTTCTTCATTTCCCTCATAAGGTCTTCCCGGCGTGGTAAACAGATCTCCTGCGATTGCATTCATCTCATGTTTTTTCATCGGTCCAAAGTCAACCCTGAGTACCGTCACAAGTAAAACCATGACCAGTGTCAGTATCGCATACAGGTTATACGGGATCGTCTGTAAAAATACAGCAAAACCGTTGATTCCGGAATCTTCCGGCACCGAGGATGTCACTGCCGCCGCCCACGAACTGATCGGCGCAATGATGCACACCGGAGCTGCAGTCGCATCAATGATATAGGATAATTTTGCACGGGATACTTTGTGCCGGTCTGTGACCGGACGCATCACACTTCCCACCGTAAGGCAGTTAAAATAATCATCTACAAAGATCAGCACTCCAAGGATCATAACGGAAATCTGCGCACCGATCCTTGTCTTAATATGCTTTGATGCCCATTTTCCAAACGCAGCAGAACCGCCCGCTTTGTTAAGCATCGAGACAAGAATTCCAAGCATGACTAAAAATACAAGGATACCCACATTCCAAGCGTCCGCAAGTTTATACACCATACCCCCGTCTTCCTGAAAGAAGATCGTGTTGATCATCAGTCTAAATTAAAATTGGAATATAACAGTCCTCCGGTGATGATCCCGGCTAAAAGGGACGTATATACCTCTTTCGTGATGAGTGCCAGGCCGATCGCAATGACCGGCGGCAGCAGCGCAAATACCGTCGCATATACACCGCACTGGTAATTTTCCGGATCTGTGATCACCCCGGATGTATTTGCCGTTACAAACAGTAATATCACGATCACTGCAAGAAAAATAAGCATTCCGATCTGTTTTCTTTTCATATGTTTCCTCCAAACATTACTGATTTTTTGTCTGTCAACAATCAATCAGAACTTTCCATATTTCTGTATTTCCATACGTTTTATAGTGTAGCGTTTCTTCTGCAATTTTTCAAACATTTTATGCATAATCATACAATATTATAAAAGAGTATTACTGTTCACTCGTACCTCGTTCCAGTAACGGATTTTGCCGATGCTTCGCATTCCAAATCGGCAAAATATGCTGCCACCACTGTATCATACGGCATTTTCAGTTCAGAAAATGCCTGCCTGTGAACAGTAACAAAAGAGTATCATTCCACTGTGATCTGTGAAATGATACTCCCCCTCTTACATTGCCACTACGTCATCTGCGATCGCCATCGTAGATTTCCGATGCGATACCAGAAGAATTGTTTTATTTTCTTTTTCCCTGTCAAGACTTCTTAAAATGATTCCCTCATTTAAACTGTCGATATTGCTGGTCGGTTCATCCAAAAATATCATGTCCCCGTCATGTAAAAATGCACGCGCAATACCGATGCGCTGACGCTCCCCGCCGGAGACAGAGTCTCCTAACTCCGCTAACTTCGTGTCATAGCCATCCGGCAGTGACAGGATAAATTCATGCAGTGCCGCTTTTTTTGCCGCTGCAACAACTTCTTCCCTGCTTGCATCCTCTTTTGCAACTTTGATGTTATTTTCGATCGTATCCTCAAACAGGAATGTCTCCTGTGTGACGTAGGAAATGCTGCTGCGCAGTGCCGCAGTCGAAATCTCACTGACATTCGTTTTTCCATAACGGATGTCTCCCTCCGATGTCTCATAAAAACGCATCAGAAGTTTTAAAAGGGTTGATTTGCCGCATCCGCTCTTTCCTAAGATTCCGTGGATCTTATGTTCGGCAAATACATGATCAAAGTTCTCTAATACTCCGTTTGGACTTTTTTTATACTCAGCCTGTATTTCCACTTTATCCTCTTTTGTAAACTCAGCCTGTGCTCCTTTTTGCCCCTCTTTTGTCAGCGCAGACTCATATGCAAAAGATACATGCTCACAGGATATATCACCTTCACACACTGTACTTCCGCCCAAAACATCTTCCACCAGTGGCTCTTCCTCTAAAATGTCCAACACACGGTTTCCACTCGCAAGTGTGTGCTGTAAGTTATTCGAAAGTGCGGAAAGTGCCGCCGTCGGACCAAAGGAGCTGATCATTGCGATCACCGCGACCATTGCCTGATCCGCACTCACCGTCCCCTGCTCTGCAAAATGCCCGCAGACTGCTGCCATAAGGACACCCGCGATCAGGATCACTCCGTCAGTCACGATGCGCTGTGTATTTTCTGCCATCTTTAACTTCTGGTTTTTCTGCTCTAACTGTTCTGTCTGGCTGTTCATTTCTCTCAGACGTTTTTCCTGCTGTCCATACTGCAAAATTTCATCCAGCCATACAGGTTATCCAGAACGACAGTATTATGAAACCGTCTCTACCTCCTTTTTGCGTTTGTCCTGTATCTTTTTTGTTTCTGTTTTCATATCCGCTTATCTTTTCAAATCTTCCCTCTCTGCTTTTATTCCTGACAACATTTCTGTCCGCAAAGTATCCCATCCGTTGTTTCTTTCTATTAGGCTGAACTAACTTTGCCCCGTTAGTCTAACCTAATATATAAGTGCTTGTCAAGAAAAAACGGTTTCCATAAAGTAGAAAAGACGCAGATCCTTACCGGATCTGCGTCTTTTCATTTCTAATCATAGATCTGCCCGCGAAGCGTTGATCTATTGTTTTGTTTTACACTGTCTTCACACACTGTGAAAACTTCTGTTTTGCATTTTCTACTTTGTTTGCATCGGCATCCGGTGTCGGATAAAGCCCTCTCTGATGCATCATGTTAAACACATCTTCCTGGATGCAGTGTTCCTGCTCTAAACAGTGAAGGATCGCATCCCTCACACTGTCGTGCACACATTCATTTGCAAATGCATTATAGTTATTTGTTGCCGCCTTCTCAGCCGTGAGTGCATCGGCTAAGATCTCTTTGTCTGTATAAATCTGCTCAGTCATGATCTTCCTCCCTCTCTTATTCCTTAGCTTAACTGTGCATACAGGGAGTTAAAATGTCCCTGATGTTTCTGGGAAATCTCCGTAAATTTTGCACTGATTTCCTGATCCTCTGTGTGTTCTGCAAGCATCTGGAATTTTTTGATCAGAAGATCCTCCTCGGTCAGCAGATCATTTAACACGGATAACTCTTTTTCTGATAACTGGCTCATGTTCCACCTCCATATTTTAAATCTATCGTCGGCATATCGTCTTGACATTGACTCGCCTAAACAATAGTGTGGTCAGAACCTGTCAGATTATGCATCTCATTTAAAGTAATCCATCACCAGTTATCAGCTCATCTAAAACAGCATACATCTGTTTAATATCTACCGGCTTACTTAAGTGGGCATTCATTCCTGCATCAAATGATTTTTTTACATCCTCCTCAAATACATTTGCGGTCATCGCAACAATCGGTACCGTTTTACTGTCCGAATGATCCGATTCACGGATACAGCGTGTGGCAGCAAGTCCATCCATGACCGGCATCCGGATATCCATCAGGATCACATCATAATATCCCGGTTCATGCTTCAAAAACTGTTCCACGCCCGCTTTTCCGTTCTCAGCGATATCCACCATAAAATTCTTATGTATCAGAATGTTTCTTGTAATTTCAATATTGATTTCATTATCTTCGACAAGCAATACCCTTTCCCGGAAAATCATATTCCTGATAAGTCGTCCGCTCTGTCCTCCGTCTGTCCTCTTTTGCAGTCTTTAATGGAACCGTCACGACAAACGCGGAGCCTTTTCCTTTCTCACTGTACACATCAATCTTACCGCCCATAAAATCAATAATATTTTTGGAAATGGTAAGTCCTAATCCGGTTCCACCGCTTAACGTCGTATTTCTGTCATCTTCCTGTGCAAATGCATCAAAAATGTGCGGCAGAAAATTCTGTTCCATACCGATTCCATTATCCCGGATCTCGAAACGGAAGATCGTTTCCTGTTCTCCTCTGGTAAAAAGCTCTATAATAAAAAATACGCTTCCCTCCGGCTGTGTATATTTTACAGCGTTTTCTAAAATCGCTGACAGCGCCTCATTTAATTTTTCACGGTCAAACAGATATTGATCCGCAAATGAACCACGTCTCTGTACAGAAAAAGAAATCTTCTTCTCCTGCGCCTTATCTGAAAACTCTTTCTCGATATGTGTGAGGAATGCTTCAAAATCCGTACTTTCCTCATGGAATGCAACACGGCCGCTCTCTAAGAGCGAAAGGTTTAAAATATCATCCATACAGGAACGCAGAAACTGTGCCGACATCTCAATCTTGTCAAAATTTTTCCAGAACCTTTTTTTTCATCGCCAAGATTTGCCCTGCTCAGATAGGAAAGTCCGATAATTGAATTAAGGGGCGTACGGATTTCATGGCTCATGCGCTCTAAAAATTCACTCTTGGAACGGTCCGCACGCTTTGCCGCCAGCATTGCATCATAAATCTCTCTCTGGCGATTCTGTTCTTCTTCATAATTATCCGTAACATCTCTGCGCACAAAAACAAGGGTCATTTTTGTCTTGTCATAATAGTGGATATTCATTGATTTCCGACGGTATTCCCCGCCGCACAACAAACGGTAATTAATGACGAAACGTTCTTTTTTCTGTAAATTTTCCTGCAGACGTTCCAGCCTAAACTCCCTCTCGCACATTTCTCTGTCTTCCGGATGTACATACTTTGGAATTGTCACATCATTGACCTTCTGGTAATCCCCATCAATCGGCGGCATAACATCCGCATCCTCATTGGTAACAATGGTATGTACCATCCCATCTTCCAGATCTACATATGAAATAAAATCAATTTCTTCTTTTATAACGCTCTCCAAAATTGCCCGCTGTTTTTCCATAGTAATCCCCATTCTGTGCTACTCTGATTTTATGAAACCTGTTTTTTATTATAACAGTTTTATTTCCTGTTTTAAATAGAAAACCAAAATAAACTGTATCTAAAGTCCTATTTTTGTTACTATTCGTAATCTTCCAGAAAACTGTGAAGTCCCATACCTGTATGATATGCAATCACAGTATTTAAATTTACATTTTCCACACTTTTAAAGATATTTGCCGCAATTCCGGGATTTATGTTTTCAAATTCCTCCAGCAGACGTTTTACTTCTTCCTGCTGGTCTGAAAAGTCCTCTTTCGTTCCTGTTACCATTCCAAACTCCATATTCCATTCTTTCAGATCCTGCTTATGCACCAGATAAAACGGGCGGATAACCTCTATGCCGCCAAAGTCACGCTCCTTTTCTTTTGGCATCAGAGTACTGATTTCTCCCCTATACAGTACGCCCGTAAGTATCATTTCTATCACATCCTCATAGCAGTCTGCCACCGTTAACTTATTACAGCCGGAGTTTTTTACGTCATCCACAGAATGGAGTTTTTGCACCGGAATACCAGTCTCTTCTGCAATCCGGATAAATTTTCCGTTATTCTCCTCTTCGAATGAAAAAAAATCCACCTCAAAATCAATCTTTCTGTGGCGTTTTATCTCCTGAAAACATTTTGCAAGGATCAGTCCATTCCCGCCCTGTGCAATACAGACTGCAACATGATCGCCGTCTTCCACTAACCGGTAGGTGTTGATTGCTCTTGCAAACGTGAAAATATTGTCTTATGATATTTTTTGCGAAGACTAAGCTCCGCTTCTTCTTTTCTTGTATTCTCCCATGGAAACTCCATTCTTGTTTTTTTGCTGAAAATTCACTCTATAATAAATTGTACACGTTCTAAACACACTGTCATCAGGAACAATAAACAATCGAATGCGCGTTCCCCCAGACATTCCGGTGCCAAGAATCAGTATAATTTCTCCGCAGAGGGAAGTCAATTTCTAATATCAAAAAAAAGAACTTCCCGGTCTGAAAAATTTTCATGACCGTTCCGTTCTTTTTCCGTTGTGCTAATAGCAAAAATAATGCCCACCAATTTTGACCTCCACATGTTCCGTCAGCGGAAATGTGGAAAAATACATTGTATCATCTCTTAATATTCTGGTTTTTCCGTCCAGCACCTGCTGGATGGAGTCATATTCCTTCTGTGTCGGTTTTGCCCTGTCCCTGTTTTTAAAAGAACAGAACTGTACCGGATTTTTCTGGCTTAAAACCTCATAAAGTGTATCCGGATACACATCACTTCTCATACGGTTAAACACAACCTCCACAACCGCCTGCTGTCCTTTCACCGGTTCTCCCTGTGATTCTAACCAGACGATCCTGGCAAGCAGCTCTGTTTCATCCGGCGATAAAGTGATATGCCAGCGGTTTTCCGGTGAGGCCGGTGCCGCCTGCGTTTCCTGCACGATTTGTGCAATCTGCTCTGCCGGAGTTTCCTGCACCGCCTGTGCATTCTGCTCTGCCGGAGTTTCCTGCACCGCCTGTGCAGTTTCCTCCATCTGTGTTTCTTTTGTGGTTCTTATTTTTTCCTGCATCAGATCATCATCATATGCAGATGTTACTATCATACTTTCTTTTTTTTCGATTCCTGTTTTTTCATCTGATTCTGGCGTAAATGAATGTGCAAAACGTATTGATCCTGCTGCAAGTCCCTCCATTGCCGGAACTTCTTTGATCTTTACGTCTTCTTTCATGTTGGATGCTGCAGTCAGACTGACGATAAAACTAAACAGCACTGCCGCGCCCAATATTCTCTTTCTCATTTTGCTCCTTTCCTCAAGAATGATACATATATGTCAACATGACGAATGCCGTCATTTGATACAGGCACATATCATACTTAGGTTATATCCAAAAGTCAAATTTTTTATACATGTTTTCCCGAAAAAAAATTTGCTTATTTTTACTCAATTTTTTGATATGTGTCCTGTTTTTTATCAGCCATTCATCCATCCGAAATTATGTTCGAATAAGGTAGAACTGACCAGGTAAACAAAAACACCCGTTTTTTCGGATGTTTTTTGAAATAATTGCCAAATTTATTACTACGTTTTTCGGATGTTTTTTATAAAAAACAATCTTTTTATCTTCGATTAAGCACATTCTTTATTGCTGCAGGATGCACAGATTCCGGTACTTTTGTCACCACATTTTTCTGTTTCAGCAGCATTCCATTTTACTCCTGCACCAGAATTTTCCCCGGATTTTTCCCGGAAATTCCGCTTAGATTCCACTTTCAGACTTCCACCGGAAAGTTCCGCTAAAAACATCACGCTTTTTTTTGGGTTCCATGCAGTATGCCTGATTGCAGGTAATCCGATTCTGTCCCATCTCTGCTAAAAGCTGTGCCATTTTTTCAAAAGGAAGCCCCTCCTCCGAGCCAAAAAAATGATAAGATTCAAGGCGCTGTTTCAAATGTGCCTCTGCCCACCTCTGAAACATGTCATATCCTTTCCGCAAAAGCTCCCAGCAGATCGTCTCAACTGCATATGCTTCTCTTAAACGCTCTGTGCTGCTGTAACGGTTCTCGAGCTCATCTACCCTGCTCCCCAGCGTAAATATCCCGATTGCATAATTTTCTTCTCTGCACAGATTCAGGATCTGTTCACACTGACGCCTCGTCATGCAGTAAAATCCTTCCTCCCCGGCAAGGCATTCGCGCAGTTCCCCTGCAACTTCCTTTAGCATTTCCATATCTTTTTGCTCATAATGGTAATGCTTTAAAATTTCCACAAGGAAATCGTGTGTCAGTTCGTTTTTTAAATTAGTATGAATAAATTTCTCTTCTGTCACTTATTTTTCCGTCTCTGCTTTCTTTTTTAAAAACTGCATGATAATATCATAATTTTCCCGCTTCGTGGGGAAATGTGCAGTGCATGCAGGATTTGATGACTCTGCCTTACTGTTAATATATTCCGGATTGCCCGGACAGTGTTCTCTCTCATACAGCGGACAAAAACAGAACAGGCAGTTCATCTCATCATTTTCCACCTCATGACACGGATAATATTTACATGCCCTGTTTTCAAAATAACGATAGGAATTTTCCAAGGTCAATGCTCCTTTACGATCACAATGGTAAGATAACCGGAGGTATCATCTAACTTTTCCACCTCTGTGGTTATTTTTTCATTCATCATACCACAGTTTTCTACCGAATACACTTCCAGTCTGCTATCTTTTTGCTGTTTTTGCAGCATCTGCTTTAATTCTCCTAATTTCTTCCCGGACTTCATATAAATTCTGGTTCCGGAAAATTCTGCTGTTTTTCCTATCTCATAGGATGCCGGTATCACATGGATCTCTTCTTTATTGTCCGCTAACGATATTCCAAGTGCCCCCGCCGCCGCACAAAAAGACGGGACTCCGTTTACGATATGTGCCTCATAGCCGCCTTTTACCACACGTTTATGGATATACTGGTAAGTGGAGTAAACCGTCGGATCTCCGATCGTCAAAAAAGCCACCTGTCTGCCGTTATCTAATAATTTTTTTATCTCAAGACAGATCTGCTCATGCGCCGCGGTAAGTCCGCTCTCATCCTTTGTCATCGGAAAGGGCATACATATCAATTCTTTTTCTGCAATTTTCCCACATGCCTCTTTCATGATCCGTAGGCGATGCAGTCCTCTTTGCTTTTTGCCGGGAGTATCACGGTATCGCACTCTCCAACGATCCGTACCGCTTTTAATGTGACCAGCTCCGGGTCACCAGGTCCGACGCCGATTCCGTAGAGGATCCCTGTTTTTTCTGTATTTTTCACGGTTGTATTCCCCTGTTTTTACTTAAATTCTGTTCCTGTGTTTTCACTTCATATTTTTTGTATTTCACAACAATTTATTTATCCTGCTGCATTAAAATGCTTCCTTAGCTATTTACTTCTGACCTGTCCGCATAATTTTTTGCTTTTTTTTACAAAATTTTCCGCAAATTGCGGCGCAGATGGATAATAAAGATGCGGAAATCCCACAAAGCATGAATTTTTATCAAAAACACAGTCATATTTTTTCCCACTTACCGGTTTTAATGCCACACAGTCATCACCGTTTGCGGTACTGTCGAAATAATGAAATTCATGCCCTTTTATGCTGCCATTTTCCGGCAGAAAGTTTGATTCTTTTTCCGTAAGTTCGATGTACCCGAAACGAACCAGTTTCCCTGTGTAAAAGCAGTCTCCCGGCACAACGCCTGCCATCTCATAAACATGATGCTCTGTATCTTCCATCGTCTGATGCAGATACATAAATCCGCCACACTCAGCAACGATCGGCATCGCGAGTTCCGCCTTTTCCCTGATATCCGCAAGCATCGTCTTATTTTCAGATAATTCTTTCGCATAGAGTTCAGGGTACCCTCCCGGAAGCAATAGACCGTCCGCTTCTTTTGGCACACTTCCATCATGAAGCGGTGAAAAAAATACAATCTCTGCGCCGGCTTTTTCAAGTGCCTTTAAGTTGTCCTCATAATAAAAACAGAACGCTTCATCGCGTGCCACGGCAATCACGGGTCTTTTTCCGCTTTTTTGCAAATGTACTTTCTGCTTACCGTAACTGTCTTTTTCTAATGTGCTGCCTTCCGGCAGTTCTGATGCCCCCTCCGCGATTGCGAAAAGCCTGTCTATATCGACGGTCTTTTCTAACATATCCGCCGTTTTTGCCAGCAGTTCCGCCATCTTTTCTACTTCTTCCGGGCGTTTAAGTCCCAAATGTCTGCTCTCTAAAAGAATCTCCTTCTGGTTTGGAAAATATCCAAGAACTTCTACTGGAAAACTCTTCTCGATCTCCGGCCGTATCGTCTCAAAAAATGCGCCGGAGGTGCGGTTTAAAATAATTCCACGGATCAGATGAATCGTATCATAGGAAAGAAAACCGGCGATCAGCGGAAGAATGCTCCTCCCCATTCCGTGCGCATCGATGACTAAAATGACCGGCGTGTCTGTCACCGTCGCAAGGTCATAGGCAGATCCTTCTTTCCGGATCCCGCCTAACCCGTCATACAGTCCCATTACGCCTTCCATCACAGAGATATCTGCATTTACTGCAGACTCCATAAACAGTTCTGCCGTCATTTTCTCCCCGGTAAAAAACGTATCCAGATTTTTCGATGGTATTCCAAGTACCGTGCGGTGAAACATCGGATCGATATAATCCGGTCCACACTTAAATGCCTGTACTTTTTTCCCCTGTCTTTTTAATATTTCAAGCAGTGCACAGGTGATCGTAGTCTTTCCGCTTCCACTTCCTGTCGCGCCAATCAGTATTCTTGGTGTCCTCATGACTCCGTCCCTCCTGCAAATAAAACGACAGGATAAACACCGGATTTCCGCCTGCATCAGATGGTAACGTCCCGCCTTTTTCGCACGGCTGACTGACATCTGGATGATTTCTTCCTGTTCCACCGGAAACTCATTTAATATAGAAG
>ENA-OQAN01000376-OQAN01000376.1-human-gut-metagenome-genome-assembly--contig:-NODE-376-length-24275-cov-1.825576_pt1 | contig 24275 bp, 32 predicted proteins | sample MGYA00242735_ERZ504527 | MGnify/ENA primary metagenome ERZ504527 (study PRJEB26092, sample SAMD00036230) | human gut metagenome | host: Homo sapiens | study: EMG produced TPA metagenomics assembly of... | reverse complement strand
GGAGTTCTTGAGAGGAGGAAAAGTAAGATGAACCTGAATGGATGAGCTTGACAAAAGAGAGTTACAGAAATCATAGAAAAGATAGCGAAGCGGCTGTCGAAAGAGCAGTATGAATATCTGCAGCATCTGATTACAGAATGTACAGAGAAAGAGAATACTGCCGATATTTCGCCTCAGAGTCTGATGGCCCAAGGATTTGTTGATGAAAAAATGTTGCAGATTGAAGAATGGAAGCAGCAGATAGAGGACGGTAAATTATATTTGGATACAGAAGAATATGAGGACTACGGGGACGATTACTGGGATAGAGAATGGATAATAGAGTACTATGATAATCAGCAGATTGGGGATAAGATCATGTTTATGATGCGATTTGCAAATGATTGTATCAATGACAGGCGTTATCAGGAAGCAAATTCTATTTATGAGTGGCTGTGGGAAATGGAAGTGGGTACGGATTATGAAGATGGGGAATTTGTGGATTTGGATACACTGGCGGAGAATGGTATTATTGCCACAGATATGAAACAGCTGGCATTACAAACCTTATATGCGAATTATCAGGTGTTGAAAAAGGAAAAAGGGCAGAGATGCTTTATCTGTATTTCAATCATTCTGCTTTTAAAAACCTGCATATGGAAGAGATATTCCATGTTGGAAGGGAAGCGCTGAAGGATCAGAAACAATTCTGGGAGGGTTGGATCGTTCTTCTGAAAAACAAACAGGGTGATATCGCAGGGCGGCTTTTAAAAGATGCAGTCTTGTATTCTCAGGGAATAGACGGACTTGTCCATATTGCAGATGAAAGTGCAGCAGTACACCCTTCGCTTTATCTTGCTGCTATGGATGTGTATGGCAAAGCACAGGATTATGAAAAGATAGAAAAAACAGGGGGAAAAGTTCTTGAGAAGGTTAACAGACAATTGAAGATCAGAGCAGAGATATGTTTGAAAGCCGCATATGCTTCATTCCGTCTTGGACATGAAGAAAAAATGATGAAGTTTTGCTGGGAGTGTTTCTGCTCAGAGTCAACAGAGAAAAATTTTCTGCGTCTGTTTGGGACAAAGGAAATGGCAGCGCAATATGGAATGCGTGGAAAAGAAGTGCTTAAAAACAGAATCAGGGGAAATTGTGAAAATGATATAAGGAATACAGAACTGCACCGGAATATCATAGATGGTTATAGTTATTATTTTCTTAGTTTTTATATGGGGATTTTATATCTGTGAAATCAGCATCTAAAAATCCGGCGGGTTCTCTGGGATGGAGTTCTTCTTTTATTCGCTATGGAATTCGGTTGTTTTTGCTCTATTTATATAGTAAATCTCTGCCTCTAAAGCCGCGGGGAGTATTGCGAATTATGTTGGATTCCCAGATATGAAAGATGCTGATTGTGTAATGGGATTTGAGCAGGAAATAATAGAAGAGAGCCAGTTGCATAAGGTAAGTGTATTCTGGAATTATTTTCAGAGATGGAAAGCGTATTACCCGATCGAACAGGCAGAAAAGAAGAGTATTCTGTCTTGGGCGGAAAAAACGGTATATAGCAGAGCGGATGCAATCGTGTCAGGAAAGCATCGAAATCAATACGCAGAAGTTGCGGTTTTGCTGGCAATGGTAGGAGAAATCAAGGAAGATATGGGAACGGCGAGAGCAGAGAAGAAATTTTTGCGGAGTATAAAAGAAAATATCCAAGACATTCTTCGTTTCAGAAAGAGATGAAATACTATTTTGATGTAAAGTGAAGGTGTCGGGGAGTTTGTCTGGAAAGATATTTCATGAATTAAAAATGGAGAATAGAGTAAAATGGGAATGCTTCAAAAAAAAGAAAACAAGGGACTGACATATTATGAGGTAATGCATGGAAACAGGAAAACTGGAAGAGTTGAAGAGATATCAGACAGGAGAAAAGCGGGGAGAGAAAATATATGGTTGACTGGAGAAAAATTCCTAAAAATAGATGCACATATTCACTTGACTCCAAAGGATGTCATAGATGCTAATATAGATTATGACGGAAGATTTATTGTGAATGGTTCTATAGATGATTATGAAAAAATAATGAAAACATATAATATTGAATGTGCTTTTATTATGCCATTTAATGATCCATATATGCTTTCTATGGAACCAGCAGTGGAAGCAGTGAATAAGAATATGAAAAATATGCGAATGATCATAAAATTCTCATAGAACTCCATTCTTATCCAAGGGAGAAATTATTGGATGATGTATGTTCTCCTGCCAGGATTAGAAATGTAGTTGGAAAATATTCAAACCTTAGATTGTCAATTGCTCATTTGGTGGATTCCAATATGAAGAATTATATGGATTAAATGCATACTTTAATTTATCAGCGGTCTTACCTGATTTGGTGGATAGAATGGGCATAGAAAATACGAATATAGTTTTGCGTTCTTTAGGGGTTGAAAAGTTAGTATTCGCAACAGATTATCCCGATAGCAGAAGCATACGTGCAATAGAAATTTACGATACATATTGTGATATTTTGGGACAAATGGATTTTACACAAGAAGAAGCTGAAAATATTTGTAAATATAATGCTTTAAGAATGTCAGGGTTGCAGTAAGCAGATATGAAGAAGGGACTGCCTATTCCGACAGTCCCCCTGTTTCAAGTATCATCCTCCCGATTTTTTCTGTTTCATTCTCTTAATGACTTCAGTTCGTGTGAATTCTTCCCGTTCTTTTTCTTCCAGTGCATTGGTGATATTGTAAACCAGTTCCGTATACATTGGAATGGTGATATTTTGCAGCGCATTTGCCCGCTTCTGTGTCTTTTTAATGTTAGTGGCAAGGCGATATGCTGCGTTTTCCACCATGGAAAGTTTTACCGTCAGATCTTTTACTTTTCGGAATGCATCTGCAGCCAGGTCTACGCTCTCGCGGGTTGTACTGAAAGCGTAGGTCGGCGCAGGCACGGAAGGGTGTATTTTACGTGGGGAATCTCGGTTCCCATAATACTTCTGGTCTGAATGGTGATGGAGTTTTCAATCGGAACGGTATAGGCAATCTGAGAGACCATGTTGATACCATGCTCGATATTGGCACGCTGCAGGCACTGATACGCATAGGTAAAGGTGCTGTCGATCTCACCCTGGATATCTCGTGCCTCATCGATCAGGTCCATCAGTTCCCGGATCAGAATGTTTCGTTTTTTGTCCATCAGTTCATAGCCTTGTTTTGCAAGGGTGAGGGAATTTTTGGCAAGCATGAGATTCCCTTTGGTAGGAAATGTACGCGGATCCATAGAATCCCTCCTTTAGTTCTGATTTGCGATGGAGCCCGGACTGGATGTGGCAGTCGTGGTGTCATCGTAAATTGTTGGATGATAGTATTTATCCAGAATCTTCGTATCCACACGGTCCAGCTCTTCTTTTGGAAGACGGCCCAGAAGTTCCCATCCGAGATTCAGGGTTTCTTCATGGTGCGGTTTTCTTCCGGACCCTGCCCGATATATTTCTCTTCAAATTCTTTTCCGAATGCCAGATACTGTTTGTCAATCGGGGAGAGTTCATCTTCTCCGATAACAGAAGCCAGGTTTCTTGCATCGCCTACTTTGGCGTAAGCAGAGAATAACTGGTTTGCCAGATCCTGATGATCCTCTCTTGTGTATCCGGCTCCGATTCCGTCCTTCATCAGACGGGAAAGGGACGGCAGGATACTGATCGGCGGATAGATGGACTGTCCGTTTAAGGTGCGGTCCAGAACAATCTGTCCTTCGGTAATGTATCCGGTCAGGTCAGGAATCGGGTGTGTGATATCATCGTTTGGCATGGTCAGGATCGGAAGCTGCGTCACGGAGCCGTTGACACCCTGTACGATACCGGCTCTTTCATAAAGTGCAGCAAGTTCACTGTACAAATATCCCGGGAATCCTTTTCGACTTGGAATTTCTCCCTTAGAAGAGGAAACCTCACGCATGGCTTCAGCGAAAGAAGTCATATCAGTCAGGATAACCAGAATGTGCATATTTTGTTCAAATGCCAGATATTCTGCCACGGTTAGTGCAACCTTCGGCGTAATCAGACGTTCCACGACAGGATCGTTTGCGAGGTTCAGAAACATGGCAACGTGGTCGGCAACGCCGCTTTCTTCAAAAGTTCTGCGGAAGAAGTCGGCAACATCATGTTTGACACCCATGGCGGCAAATACAATGGCAAATTCTTCATCGGAATCATCTCCGAGAGACGCCTGCTTTACGATCTGGGCTGCCAGCTGGTCATGAGGAAGTCCGTTTCCGGAGAAGATCGGCAGCTTTTGACCGCGGATCAGGGTGGTCAGTCCGTCGATTGCAGAAATTCCGGTTCGGATATAGTTTCGCGGGTATTCCCGCATGACCGGGTTGAGCGGCAGGCCGTTGACATCTCGTTTCAGCTTGGAAACAATGGGACCCAGATCGTCAATGGGTTCTCCGATTCCGTTGAATGTACGACCCAGCATATCCGGGGAAAGTGCGATTTCCATCGGATGTCCGGTCAGTCGTGTGTGTGTATTTTTCAAAGACATGTTCTCAGAGCCTTCAAAGACCTGAATCACAGCTTTGTCTTCATATAGTTCGATAATTCGTCCAATCTTGCGTTCGGATCCACCTATGACAAACTCTACGATTTCGTCAAAGAAAGCTCCCTGTACGCCCTCCAGAGCGATCAGAGGGCCGTTAATGCTGCTGAGTCCTAAATATTCGATTGACATGAGCAAAATCCCTCCTTATGCGTTCTTTTCCAGTACATGCTGGTAAAATGCGTCAATGTCTCGGTGATACTGGGCAAACAATTCCAGCCGGTCGTTCGGTACATCATATTTGATGGCGATGACGCGGTCGAAAATATTTTCCGATTTGAGGACGGACATGGGGTGTCCCATCGTTACCAGTGCGCGTGCCTGTTTGTAAAGATATAAAATCGTATCCATCATTTTGAACTGCTTTTCCATGGATACGCAGGTATCATCCTTGTGGAATGCGTTCTGCTGAAGGAATCCCAGACGGATGACTCTGGCGATTTCCAGGATCAGTTTCTGATCGTCCGGCAGCACATCGCTTCCGATCAGTTTGACGATTTCCAGAAGGCTGCTCTCCTGATTCAGCAGCGCCATGAGGCGGTTTCGATAGTCCACGAATTTCGGCGATACATTGTCCTGATACCAGGGCGAGAGGTCATTTAGATACTCACTGTAGCTGGTAAGCCAGTGGATGGCAGGGAAATGTCTTGCATAGGCAAGGCTTTTGTCCAGTCCCCAGAAACAACGCACGAATCGTTTGGTGTTTTGTGTGACCGGCTCGGAGAAATCACCGCCCTGTGGAGAGACCGCTCCGATGATGGTGACAGATCCGTCAGTCCCGTTTAAATTGTGCATCATGCCGGCGCGCTCGTAAAATCCGGACAGCCGGGATGCAAGATAAGCCGGGAAACCTTCCTCTGCCGGCATCTCCTCCAGACGGCCGGACAACTCACGCAGAGCTTCTGCCAGCGGGAGGTGGAGTCCGCCATGATCGCTACATCATATCCCATATCCCGGTAGTATTCTGCCAGTGTCAGACCGGTGTAGATGCTGGCTTCACGGGCAGCAACCGGCATGTTGGAAGTATTAGCGATCAGTGTAGTGCGGTCCATCAGAGGATTTCCGGTCTTTGGTCGATCAGTTCTCCAAATTCCTCCAGAACCTGTGTCATCTCGTTTCCACGTTCTCCGCATCCGATATAGATAATGATATCAGCGTCAGACCACTTGGCAATCTGATGCTGTGTCATGGTCTTTCCGGTTCCGAATCCGCCGGGAATGGCGGCAGTTCCGCCTTTGGCGATTGGGAACATGGTATCAATGATACGCTGTCCGGTGACAAGTGGGATTGAAGCCGGAAAACGATGGCTTGTCGGGCGGGCAGTACGGATTGGCCAGCGCTGTGCCATTGGAAGCTGTTTTTGATCTCCGCTGGAAAGTTCCAGTGTGATCAAAGGCTCTTCAATTGTGTACGCTCCGTCCTCCACGATTTGAATCACGGTTCCCTCCAGATCAGGCGGTACCATACATTTATGCGTGATCGCGTGAGTTTCGGGTACTTCTGCGAAAATATCTCCGCCGTGGAGATAGTCTCCCACAGAAACGGTGATGTGGCGGCCCATTTTTCTCTTTATCCAGAGAGTCAACGGAAACACCGCGGGTGATAAACGCTCCCCCGGATTCTGCGATCCGCTCCAGAGGGCGTTCGATTCCGTCAAAAATGTTGTTTAAAATTCCGGGCGCCAGTGTTACAGACACCGGATTTCCCGTTGCAATGACTTCTTCGCCGGGGCGAAGTCCGGTTGTTTCTTCGTAGACCTGAATGGTGGTCATGTCTTTATCCAGTGCAATGACCTCGCCGACCAGCTTTTCCCGTCCTACATATACCATTTCAGACATACAAAATCCGGTATTGCCTTTCAAATAGATGACAGGCCCGTTGATTCCATAAATTCTTCCAGTCTTAAACAATGCTGTCACCTCCTGAGAATAAGAATTTGTCGTATTCGTTGCGCAGTGCGGTCTTAAAAGAATGATCGATCAGAATATTGCGGCTGCGGATGACGGCACGGATACCGCCTGTAAAGTCTTCCGCACTGATCGTCAGGTGGATGCCGGTGGCATCTTCCAGAGAAGAACGCTTTTCCTCATCTGAAGGATTGAGATAGATCGTCATCTCTTCTCCGTTTGCGAATACGATCGCATTGTGAATACAGCGGAGCAGAAAATCATCGTATTCTGCGGTTTTCATATAATCATTTACCAGGCGTATGCCTCCTCAAAGATCTTGTCTTTTAGTTCCTGCTGAATGCGGCCCTGGCGGCGTTTTTAAATCCAGCTGGGCGCGCGCCATTGCCTGGTTTTTCTGCTGTCTGGCATTAACAGTTTCCGCTTTGATACGAGTCTGCATCTGTCGTTTTGCTTCAATTTTATGGTCTTCAAATACTTTTTCCAGTGCATCACGGTAAGAGTCAATAATGGCATTGCTCTCGGCTCTTGCTTCTTCCATGGAAGTCGTGCGCAGATGGTTGATCTTTTCTTCTAAAGTCAAGAGGATCTCCTCCTTTAAAAATTTTTTGCCTTACAATTTCAGTCCGATGGCTTCGGTAATATATGAGGTGATAAAGTCTTTTTTGCGTCCCGTTCCGTGCCGGTCCGGGATTTCGATCAGCAGAGGGATTTTTCGATCCAGACGGAATTCATCCAGAATGTCCGGAAATTCCCGTCCGAATTTTTCGGTCAGAAGTACAATGCCGATGGATTTGTCCTGCAGAACCTTTTCTAATTGTTCCCGCAGTTCCTTTCGTTCATGTACGACGACACCGTCCACACCTGCAAGGCGCATTCCCGTGTAAGTATCGACATTATCACTGATAAGAAACATTTTCATCTTAGAGTTTACCAAGGATCATGAAGGAGATGATCAGTCCGTACAGACAAACACCTTCCGCAGACCTACGAAAATCAGAGATTTACCGAGTACACTGGAGTCTTCGCTGATTGCGCCTAAAGCAGCGGAGGCTGCACTTGCAACGGCAATACCACCACCGATACAGGAAAGTCCGGTAACCAAAGCAGCTGCGAGATAGCCGAGTCCGGTGGACAAAGAAGAGGAAGCGGCTGCGGCATCAGCGGCCTGTACCTGTGGGCCTGCAAACATCATGATGGAAGTAATCACGAATGCGCCAAAGAAGAAAAAGACATTCGTTCCGATGGCACGTTTGTATTTTTTTCGGTTCCTTTCCCCGATCAGATAGTATCCGAATGGATGATAATGCTTAAGATCAGTGCTGCGATGAGAATAAGTTTTGTTGTAAGTGTCATAATTGGAATCCTCCTTTAAGAACGTTTCTTTTTTGTAGTTTGAGTTTTGGTATATGGGTCAAAAGCTCTTCCGCTTCCTTTATAGAAACGGCTGAACATCTCATAATATTCCAGACGGAGTACCTGAATTCCTACAATCAGGCCTTCCATACCGCATACGAACAGGTTGCCTAATACGACAACGATCCAGTTCGGGGAGCCGGATTCTGCGCCGGCGAGCATCAGCACGACTTCCATCATGGCAGCGTGGCTGACGGCAAATGCACCGATACGAACGAAAGAAAGGGTGTTGGAAAAAGTACCTCAGCAAGGTTTCGAAAATCTCGAAAAATCCCTGTACAAAGAACATTGCCTTTCCTTCTTCCATCTTGTCTGCGCGTTTCTGGATCTTCCGCGTCAAAGGTTCCTTGAACAGAATGAGAAGCAGCGGAATGCCGAACATCACTGCAAGGACGATTCCTGCCGGTGTCTTGTGTCCTGTCATAAAAAGTACGATCGTTGCCACTGCGGAAGCGTAAAATACAAGGCCTGCCATTCCATTTGCGTCAAACCATGCATTTTCTACATCGTGAGACCGGAGCGCATTGACGATGTGCAGGATCATGGCGAGGATGATCAGCCCCATACCAAACGCTACGGACACGATAAATACAGTGTTCAGCTTACCGATGAACGGCAGTGTGGTCATGTGATCGATCGGCCTTAGCCAGATTGGTTCTATGATATCTTCAAACCCGAAAATACTTCCGAACATAAATCCGAAGATTGTAGAAAATACACCTGCACATGCAATAATTCCGGCAAGCGGTTTTTTCTTAAAATGATAGATCAGAAAACCACCAATCAACAGCAGCAGTCCCTGCCCCACATCACCGAACATAACTCCGAAAATAAAGGAGTAGGTGACAGCAACAAAAATAGTCGGATCGATCTCGTTGTGAGCAGGAAGTCCGTACATGCCGATGAACATTTCAAATGGTTTGAACAGCTTCGGGTTCTGCAGCTTGACCGGAGGATCTCCAAAATAAGTGTTCCGTCTTCTTCCACGACAACAAATACCTTGTCATCATCCTTGACTTCTTCCATAAAGCGGGCAACGTCGTCTTCTGACATCCAGCCGCATAAAATGTAGTAGTCTTCTTTCTGATCTTCCATCCGGGCTGCCATTTTCCGGACATCGAAATTGTGGGCAAGCTCTTCCAGACGCTGCTTTGCAGCTACGATCTGAGGGGCTTTTTTGACAAGCATGTCGGCTGCCTCTTTATTTAGATCCTCAATTTTTCGAGAAATATCGGCAATCTGACGGTTTAGTTTCTGGCAGCATCTGCCGGTGTTCCGGTGTATTCATCCGGAATGGTGATCTTTTCAAAATGCAGGGAACGGAATACAGCATCCACTTTCTGAGATTCTCCGGGTGAAACAAAATATGCACCGTAGAGATAGCTTTCGTCCTGTTCTCCTTTGACAAAAATTGCACCAAGATCATCGATCAGATATTTTTCCAGGCGGCCGTATTGTTCTACCGGAATCCGTCCAAACCGGTAGTTGATGTATTTGTAGCGCAGAATCCGGTCCAGTTCTCCGTCCAGCGGACGAAATGGCTCAATGAGCTTTTGCTTGTTTGCAAGTGTTTCTGTCTCTTTTTTGAGCTTTTCTTTCCTTGCCTGGATCTTGAGATACGCCTCATTTGTAGTGCGGATCAGTTCGAAAATATCATCCAGACCAAGAGAGGTATCCGGGGAAATTCATCGCATTCACCAGATATCCGGCGAATTCTTCGGCTTTGCCAAGTGCATCCTTGTAAGGATTGATCTCCACGAACGGCCGGAGATTATCCACAGTTTTTAATTCTGACAAAGCAGATTCGAGCTGGATCTCATATCTGGACAGATAGAGATCTGTCACCCGGTCGATATCATTTCTTGGGCCGGATATATTGATGAATTTCATTTTTACAATCATTAAATCTTTCCTCCAACATATCCTAAAGTCTCGCCAGAATTTAATCCGTAACGGATACATTCCATGGCGGTGGTCAGTTTTCGAAGTTCTTCTTCTTTTAAAAAGAGATACATGTTGATCGAAGCAATCGAATAGGGATTCTGTCTCCGGTCAGCTGTATATAGATGGTACAGGCAGTCCTCATACATCTGCTCGATCGTTAAGTCCTGTTCAAAATTATAATGTCTTGCGTATGGCGTCTTTTGAAGGACAGCAAAAAATTCATCCATATTAGATGCTTCTGCCATGCTTTTATCTGCTCCACAGAAATCCGGTAATGAATCGGGATCAAAAGGGAGTAAATATCGGCTTCCTTCAAATTAAAATGCTTTTTGGCCCGGTAGATCCACTGCATATTCAGCAGATCAATCTTGGAGCCACAGTCTCTGGTGAAAAGCTCCAGTTCTTTTTTCTTCAGAAAACTTTTTGCGCTCTTTCCACATGGCGGTAAAATAATAAAGGTTCAACGCAAGATCGTAATCAAACAGGGTGACAGACTGACTGTCTTTTAGTTTTTTCAGCGGTTCGTAATACTCTGTGCCTTTCAGATTTTCTACGAGCTGGTCCGTTGTTCTGGAGGTGATCAGCTTTTCAATGGAAATCTGCGAGTATTTGTCAAAAAAACGGTTTCTTGTGGTTCAGATCAAATGGTTCCTGATAATGATTGATGACAATGCGCAGGCAGTAATTGATCAGATCCACCTCATACCGCTTTAAGTAAAGTTTTAAAAACTTTCTCTGATTCGGTCCGCAGAAACGGTAAATCTTTGTGTAATCGTGGTACAGCGAGAGAATCAGCACTTTTTCGATGTTGCCTCTGTGCAGCATGGTCTCATCCATATCCTGAAGTACATCCTGATAGGAAGAATTTGCATTTAAATAGGAAACCAGTTCGGTGATACTTGTAAGAGCTGATATCTCCTCAAACTGTTCATCTGTGAGCAGTCTGGCTTCCATGGCACGCAGCTTGGTGATGATCCCACTGTATTCGAGTAAGTTTCCCATATGTTACACCTCTGTGATTCGTTTTAAAATTTCCTGTGCATAAAGTGTGTGCCTGCTTTCGTATTCTTTCTTGAGTGCAAGTACACAACTGTCGTTTTGATTCTGCCTGCTGATCTAAGAGAGTCTGCGTATCTGCTTCCAGAGCTTCCCGGATTTTTTGCAGATGTGCCTGTGTCTCTTGTTCCAGATCCAGATCAAACTGCTTTCGCTTTTCTTCATATTCTTTATCCAGGACGGATTTTTGAAGTTCCGCATGTTCTGCGATCGCAGATGCGGCAGATTCGATCTCCGTCAATTTGTTAATAATAGACTCCATAAAAAGCCCCCTTTTTAGTCAGAATATATAATACACTATCATACACCTTTTGGCTGAAAAAACAATCACTTTGTCGATTATTTTATGATTTTTCATAAAAATTCATATGAAAATAATCAAAATAGTCATATTTGTCTGTTTTCTGGAATATATAGTTTGTACAAAACTATGAAAAAATAAAGTGCAAAAAGCAATATATTACATAAAAATAACAATAAAACACTAGAAAACAGGGGGTGTGGTAAAATATAATAAAAATGATAAGTATATTGTGGAAAAACTATTCTTTTCACAGTATAAATTTGGGGCAAAACAAGGAGGAATACTATGAAGAAAGGAAAAAAAGGCCTTGCATTGGCAATGACACTGGCAGTCACAATGACTTCTGTGCCAACAGCTTTTGCGCTGGATGGCAATGCACAGCCGACAAAGCAGCCGGATAATCAGTTGGGTCAGAGAGATACAAAAGCGATTTCCTACAAGTATACAAAGCTGGATCAGGCACCAATGAAGGAAGTGTGCAGGCAAGCTCTGAGAATACGCCGATGCAATGGAGTGAAGGCCCGGCAAATCTGGCATTTGATGGGGATGTTAGTACAGGATGGCATACCGATTATAACACACATCAAGGTCCGTATACGATAGAATGGAATTTGGGCGGAACCTATAAGATTGGAAAAGTGGAATATACTAGAAAGAAGACAGGAGCTGCCGGAATCTGGAAAGAAATTAAAATTGAAGTGAAAAATGGAGAAACTGGCAGTTGGCAGACTGCATATAATGGTACAATTGCAGAGACTGCAGATGGAGCAAGTACTGATATTACATTTGAACCAGTCGATGCAAGTGATGTAAAAGTTACGGTAGTAAAAAGTTATGATAATCCAGAAGGAAAATATGCTTCTGCCGGAGAAATCAATGTTTACTCTGCAACAAAAGAAGTGACTCTGGTAAATCCGATTAAAATCTTACCGGAAGAGGGTAAGACCACCACGATGAAAGAAGGCGAGACTCAGCAGTTCCGATATGAGTTGACGCAGGAAGCTGAAGAAGCGGGCGGAACCGTAAAATGGAGAGTTCAGGACAGTAGTATTCTGAAGGTGGATGAGAACGGTTTTGTGACAGCAGTTAGTGCTGGAAAAGGAAAAGTATCAGCCAATTATAAATTGGGAAATACAACCTATAATACATACATCGACGTTACTGTAGAAAAAGTAGAGACAGAATGCACGATTAGCCTGAACGGAACACAGTACAAAGGAATGAGTCTTCAGGAAGTTGTAGAACAATCAAAATTAACAGAATTAACGAGCGTAAAATTTGAGAGCGGTGTGATTCGTGATGCAGATTTTGATTATTTGAAAAAGTTCAATCGTCTTCAGTGGACATTGAAAGAATTCAGTATTGGTGACGATGTCAAATTACGGGGACTCAGTGGAGATGCCATTCCATTGAATGCTTTTTATGCATCGTATCCGGGATATAACATAGAAAAAGTATATCTTGGAAAAAATGTAAAAGGAATGGGAATGAATGCATTCGGAATGTGCAGAAGCTTAATCAGTTTTGAAGCACCTGGTCTGGAAGAAATGCATACTACTGCTTTGAACCGAGTGAATGGATTGGCGGAATTAAACCTGCCGTCATTAAAAGTAGTGAATGGTCCATTGTTTGGTAATATGAGCAATAGTACGACAGAAACAGTAAAACTTCCGGCTGTTACAGAGCTTGATGATGATGCGTTTAAATATTTAGGAGCATTAAAGACGCTGGAATTAGGCGCAACACCTCCGTCGTTGAGTATTTCTGCCGGTGAGTTGAAATTTGCAAAAGGTGTCGTAGATAATCTGAAACTTGTGATTCCGGAAGGTGCGTTAGATGCATATAAGGCAAGTCCTGGATATAATGCAGAGCAGAATACATGGTATGGAATCAAACTTTCAGAACCTCAGGAAGAAGTTCATATCAATGCAACGATCAACGGAACAGCTGTTGACGGTGCGAGCCTGGAAAAAGCAGTTGAAAAATCTGGTGTAGCTGTGGATGCGGTGACTTCCTTGACAATCAATTCCGGAAAAGTAACACAGGAAGATCTGGCTTATTTGAAGAGCATTTCAAGACTTGAAACATTCGAAATGAATGTTGGAGACAATCTGCAGTTGATCGGAATGGATGGACAGCCTACAACTGTATTAAGTAAAGATACCGCAGTGATTGAATTTGCACCTAAACGTGCCGGAAGCAGCCGCGCAGATATGACAACACTCACATTGGGCGGTATTACAGAAATTTACAATGGAGGATTAAAAGCATATGACTCTATTGAAACGATTCATATGCCAGATGTTGTTACAGTAGGAGCAAGTGCTTTTGGCTTGGGAGCATGGTTAGAGACATTAGATCTGTCCAGTGCAAAGACAATTGGAGCTAATGCATTTAATGGATGTAAGCGTTTGGAAAGTCTGACAATGAATGCAGTCGAGACACTGGGAGAAGGATCCTTTAAATACACAGATGCGCTTGATAGCCTGACACTTCCTGCTACGATTAAAAATATTGAAGATATTCGATTTGGAATTTGTAAAAATGGAAATAAGAGCGGTGCTAAAATTACAATTTTGGCAACAACTCCACCGACTGTTGACAGTGCGGCATTTACCGGTGTATCTAGTGTGACACGGCCGGCTACTGTGACAGTACCTCAGGGAGCGCTTGCTGCATATGTAGCTCAGGTAAATCCAAAGGCTGATGTAGCGAAAGTACTGAAGAGACAGGATATCAATTGGAATTCGTTGTATTTAAGAGAAGAAGGCTCTTCTTTGGTGGAATATAAGGCAAAATGTGGCACATGGGCAGATCAGTATGCATATGTAGCAACAGGCCAGACGATCACAGCAGATAAGTTGGCGGCTCTGCATAAAGATGATCAGAAGAACTTGAAAGAAAACGAAGAACTTAAAGGCTGGAATACAAAGAAAGATGGTTCCGGTGATATGGTGACAGCAGAAACGGTTGTATCAGAAGAAATGACCGTTTATCCGGTGATCGGAGAAAAAGCAGAAGAGATTCATATCACTGCAAAAGTAAATGGCGGAGAGTCTCTCGGTGGAGAAACTCTTGCAAAAGTAGTAGAAAAAGCAAATACGACAGCAGAAGGAGTTACATCTCTGGTGATTGAGTCCGGAAAAGTAACCCAGGACGATCTTGCAACATTGAAGAGTATGACAAGACTGACAAATCTGGAAATGAATCTGGACGGAGATCTGGAGCTGATTGGTGCAGAAGGAACAGCAACGACAGTATTACCGGCTGAGTTATTCATAAAATCCAGTCTGGAGACAGTTTCCTTGGCAGGATTTACAGAGATTGGAGAAAGCGCTTTTAAGGATACAAAATATCTGGAAAGTGTAACCATTCCGAATGTGACAGTGATTGGAGCCGGAGCATTTGCAAATACAGCGAGACTTGAGAGTATTGAACTTCCTGCAGTGACAGAAATTGGCGCAAGTGCATTTGCAAGAGCTCAGAAATTAGAGACAGTAACAATGCCAAGTGTTGTGACGATCGGAGCGTCAGCATTCGAACATACATTGGTAGAGGATGTAACACTCCCTGCTACGATCACAAGTATTGGATCCAGGGCATTTGTTGGTAAACCAAATGGTAAGAGAGAACTGCATATTACGATTGAAACAGCAACACCACCGACAATTGATGGTTCTTTTGCAACACATGCCGATGCTTATGTGAAAGTTCCAGACGGTTCTCTTGGAGCATATTTGCCGAATCTGGATCTGAGCAAACCATTTAAAAATTCAGGAGATACAAAATGGGGCGGACTTCGCGTGATTGATAATGCGCAGAAACTGCTGACTTATCATGGAGTGAACAGCTGGGATAAGATGTACGCATATGTGGTAAGCGGTACAGCGATCACAGAGAGCAGATTCCCGACTACATTTGAAAATGGAGACAAGATCTTAAGTGGATGGAATACATCAAAAGACGGAACAGGAACACCGGTGGATGCCAACACAGTTGTAACAGAAGATATGACGCTGTATGCACAGTGGAGCGAACCGGCAGTGGATCTGGATGTTGCCGTATCTTATTCAAATGTGGATGAAGCAGGCGAAACAATCTGGACAAATCAGGATGTGACCGTGACTCTGACAGCAAACGAACCTGTTCAGGATATTGAAGGATGGACTCGCGTATCCGATACCGTGCTGACAAAAGCTTACAGCCAGAATGGAACCTATAGCGTTACGGTAGTTTCCAATGACAATCAGCAGAAAGAAGTGACCTACACGGTAGCAGGCATTGACAAACAGGCTCCGAATGTAAGCGTCAAAGGCGAAGGAAATGGAGATCGTTTCCGCAAGATCACAGGAATCGCAGTGCACGATACAGAAGGTGTCAAAGAACTGAAGGTCAATGATACAGTTACAGAGATCAACAGCAAGTACAAATACCTGACAGACATCGAAAAAATCGGTGTAAAAGAAGGAGAAAATACAGCAGTTGTTGTAGATCAGGCAGGAAATGAAAAGACAGTGACATTCCACTATGATACCGTTGCTCCGACATTCCAGTGGATCGTGGACAACAGTAAACTGGAACAGTCCAAAGAAGTACGTCTTGAGACAAGCGAAGAGATCCAGCTTCCGGGTGAAGGATGGTCTCTGAAAGGCCAGGAAAACGGAACTTATGTCTATGTGAAGACCTTTACAGCAAACTGGAAAGACAAAGCATTTACAGTGACAGACCTTGCAGGCAATGTATCAGAACCGCAGTTTGTAGAAGTAAAACGCATCGACAATACAAAACCGGCAGTGGTAGAACTGACACAGGATATCACAGACTGGACCAAGAAAGATGTAACTGTGACGATCAAGACCTCTGTAGACTGTGCAACACCGGAAGGATGGAAGAAAGTCAATAAGAGAACCTTCACAAAAGTATTTACTGCAAGTGGAGAATACAGCGTTACCCTGACAAGTGCAACAGGAGTGACAGGAGATGCGTATGTATTTAGCATTACAAACATTGACAAAGAAGCACCGGTGATTGATTATGCAGCCATTGAAGCAGCAAAGGGATATAAGAGAGAGATTCCGTTGAATGAGGGAGAAGAGTACACAGAAGAACAGCTGACAGAGATGTTCACAAAACCGGAGTGGGTAAAAGATAATTCCGGCACAGCAGCATTTAAAGTAGACAAATGGGGTCTGGAACACGGTCTGGATGGATATCAGCCATTTACATCCAAGACACCTGGTGAATATAAAGTTCGCTTCTATGCATACGATGCAGCTGGAAACAACAGCAGTTTTGATGTTTATGTGAAAGTATTAGAGCCGGAAGTAGAAGAACGCACGACAACAGTAAATTATACGGTATTTATTGATGGCCGTGTTCGTACCGGACAGTGGACACATACAGGAACTGAGACGGGAGAATTTAGATTTGATCTGTCTATGGTAAAAGAAGATCTGCCGGCAAGCTATGAACTGGAAGAGGGAGAAGAAGGGTATCGGATGCTGCAGTATGGCGATACGACTTCTGTAACGTTCTACCTTACAAGATAGGAAATCTGCAGTATTATTTTGCAGAAGATAACAAACCCGGATGAAAAGGAAAAGATTTCCGATTCATCCGGGCTCTTTTTTCTATCAGCTTTTGCAACTGAGATTGTTTTATGGTATCCTATAGAATGTATGCAGGGATGAAAATCTCTTTGATCAGGAGGAACAGTTATGATTTTAAAACAGTTATTGGAACGTTTGGAATATGAAGTAGTACAGGGGAGTGACAAGATCGAAATTACAACATTGATCAATGACTCCCGTAAAGTAGAAGAAGGATCTGTGTTTGTATGCATCAGCGGCGCTGTCTCAGACGGACATCAGTATGTAGCTGATGTGGCAAAAAAAGGAGCAAAAGCCGTGATCGTGCAGCAGGATGTAGAGGCACCGGCGGGAATGACTGTGATCCGTGTGGAAGACACAAGGTACGCACTCGCACTTGCTTCTGCCGCTTATTTCGGCTATCCGGCAGAGAAGCTGCACATAATTGGAATTACAGGGACAAAAGGAAAGACGACCACGACCTATATGATCAAATCCATTCTGGAGGGAGTCGGACATAAGTAGGACTGATCGGAACCATTGAGGCCATTATCGGAGAGGAAGTGATTCCGGCAGCGAATACGACACCGGAATCTTATACCATTCATCAGTATTTTGCCAAAATGGTGGAAGCCGGCTGTGACAGCGTGGTCATGGAGGTGTCATCCCAGGGACTGATGCTGCACCGGACAGCAGGGATTCCGTTTGAAATCGGGATTTTCACAAATCTTGGAAAAGATCATATCGGACCGAATGAACACAAGGATTTTGAAGATTATAAAAGATGCAAAGGCTTACTGTTCCAGCAGTGCAGGGTTGGAATTGCCAATGCAGATGACAGGTATTTTAAGGATGTATTTAAAAATGCTACATGTAAAGTGGAGACATTTGGTTTCTGCAAAGAGGCGGATCTGCGGGCTGAAGATGTAAATCTGGTGTCCAGACCGGGATATCTCGGTGTGGCATATCATGTGGCAGGAGTCATGGATTTTGATGTGGAGATTGATGTACCGGGAACATTCAGTGTTTACAATTCACTGACAGCGATTGCAGTGTGCAGACACTTTGATGTGCCGAAAGAGTACATTCAGGCGGCTTTGAAAAAGGCGAAGGTTAAGGCAGAATCGAGATGGTGAAAGTGTCTGATGAATTCACTCTGATGATCGACTATGCACACAATGCCATGAGTCTGGAGAGTCTTTTGACCACGTTAAAAGAATATCATCCAAAACGTCTGGTATGTCTGTTCGGATGCGGTGGAAACCGTTCCAGAGACCGACGCTTTGAGATGGGAGAAGTGTCCGGCCGTCTGGCAGATCTGACGATCATCACTTCCGATAATCCGAGATTTGAAGAGCCGCAGGCGATCATCGATGACATCAAAGTGGGAATCGAAAAGACGGACGGAGCGTATGTGGAAATCATAGACAGGAAAGAAGCCATCCGTTATGCGATCACACACGGGCAGACCGGGGATGTGATCGTGCTTGCAGGAAAAGGGCATGAAGATTACCAGGAGATCGAAGGTGTGAAGCATCCGATGGATGAGCGGGTTCTGATTGCGGAGATCTTAACAGAACTGGAAGAGGAACAGAAAAAATAAGCAGGGGAAATGGATTGTTTGCAGATATTATTGTAGATATAAAACATGAAAAACTGGATCGGATCTTTCAATATCGAATTCCGGAGTGGTTAAAAGAAGAGCTGAATGTGGGAATGGAGGTTGTGATTCCGTTTGGGAAAGGCAACCGGCAGACGAAAGGCTATGTGGTAGGAATTTCAGAGACTTGCGACTATGATCTTTCCAAAGTCAAGGAGATCGAAGATATTTCCAGAAACAGTGTAGAGATCGAGGCGAAGCTGATCGCGCTGGCGGCATGGATGAAAGAACATTATGGCGGAACGATGATCCAGGCACTCAAGACGGTATTGCCGATCAAACAAAAAGAGAATGCCAAGATCAAAAAGTATGTCCGTCTGCTGCTTGGCAAAGAACGGGCAGAAGCGCAGCTGCATTATTATCAGCAGAAGAATCAGAAGGCGAGAGCAAGACTTCTGGAAGCACTTCTGGAGGATCCGGTCATTGAATACGAACTGATTACGAAAAAACTGAATATTACGCGCAGTGTCGTCAATGCATTGGAAGAACAGCAGGTGGCAGTTCTGGAATCAGAGCAGGTGTTTCGAAATCCGGTGAAAGAAAAAGAGCAGAGAGCAAAAACTCTTGTGTTTACGGCAGAGCAGGAGCATGCGATCGAGTGCTTCTGGCAGGAGTACAGCAGAGATGTGCGGGCAGCTTATTTGTTGTACGGTGTGACCGGCAGTGGAAAAACGGAAGTTTATATTGAGATGATCCGCCGGGTGTCAGTGAGGGAAAACAGGCGATTGTCCTGATTCCTGAGATTGCACTGACGTATCAGACAGTGATGCGGTTTTACCGGCGTTTGGAAATCGGGTATCCATCTTAAATTCCAGAATGTCTGCCGGAGAGCGTTATGATCAGTTGATGCGGGCAAAAGCGGGAGAGATCGACGTGATGATCGGCCCGCGGTCCGCCTTGTTTACACCATTTCCGGAGCTGGGCTGATCGTTATTGATGAGGAACATGAAACAACTTATAAAAGTGAACAGATACCAAGATATCATGCCAGAGAGACTGCCATAGAGCGGGCAAATCTGGAACATGCCAGCGTAGTACTTGGCTCGGCAACCCCGTCTCTGGAAGCAATGTATCGCTCAAAAAACGGGGAGTACCGCCTGCTGGAATTGAAGAACCGTTCGGGAATGCAAAAGATGGCGAGCGTCTATGTAGCGGATCTCAGGAGGAGTTAAAAGAAGGCAACCGTTCGATCTTAAGCCGGCATCTGCAGGAGTTGATGGAAGACCGGCTGGAAAAACAAGAACAGATCATGTTGTTTTTAAACAGGAGAGGGTATGCAGGGTTTCTTTCCTGCAGAGAGTGCGGCCATGTGGTAAAGTGTCCGCACTGCGATGTTTCGCTGTCGTATCACAGAAACGGAAAGATGGTCTGTCATTACTGCGGATATGAAGAACCAAGGACACCTGTCTGCCCGGAGTGCGGCTCCAGACATATCGGAGAATTTCGGGCAGGAACACAGCAGATCGAAGACATTGTAAAAGCACAGTTTCCGCAGGCAAGAGTTCTTCGTATGGACATGGACACAACAAGACAGAAAGACGGCCATGAAAAAATCTTGTCTGCATTTGCGAATGGAGAAGCAGATGTACTGGTCGGAACGCAGATGATCGTAAAAGGACACGATTTTCCGAATGTTACGTTAGTTGGTGTGCTGGCGGCAGATATGTCGTTGTATTCAGATGATTATCGTTCCGGGGAGCGCACCTTCCAGCTTTTGACACAGGCGGCAGGGCGAGCCGGACGGGGGCAGAAAGAAGGAGAAGCTGTGATCCAGACCTACACTCCCACGCATTACAGTATCGTAACCGCCGCAGCACAGGATTATGAGGCGTTTTATGAGGAGGAGATCCGGTATCGGCAGATCATGGGATATCCCCCGGTAGAAAATCTGCTTGCAGTTCTGGTAAGCTGTGAGGATGAGGTGCTGTTAGAGACAGGGTGTAAGTATTTAAAAGAGTTTTCGATCCGGATTGCTCCGAAAGAAACTGCGAAGATCATCGGACCTGCAAGTCCGGGAATCGGAAAGATTAATGATGTGTATCGCAAAGTAATCTACATAAAAGATGAAAATTATGATACACTTGTGAGGATAAAGAACGGATTGGAACAATATATTGAAGTAAATCCGGGATATCGCAAGATGCGGATTCAGTTTGATTTCAATCCGATGCATGTTTTTTAAAAGATAACAAAGAATAAATAGAAGGGAACAGTGAAATTATGGCAATCAGAGAAGTCAGGATCATGGGAGATGACATTTTGGAAAAACAGTGCAAACCGGTCACAAAGATGACGATGCGCACAAAAATTTTGATCGAGGATATGCTGGATACGATGTATGAAAAATATGGTGTGGGACTGGCAGCACCTCAGGTGGGAGTCTTGAAGCAGATCGTTGTGATCGATGTGGGAGAAGGCCCGATCGTGCTGATCAACCCGGAGATCATTGAGACATCCGGAGAGCAGACAGGCGAAGAGGGATGCTTAAGCCTGCCGGGCAAATGGGGGATCGTGACAAGACCAAACTATGTGAAGGTACGTGCACTCAATGAAGAAATGGAAGAAGTGGAACTGGAAGGCGAAGGTCTTCTTGCAAGAGCATTCTGTCATGAGATCGATCATCTTGCAGGACATATGTATGTAGAACGTGTGGAGGACGGACTGCATGATGTAGAACCACCGGAAGAGGAGGTAGAATAGATGCGTGTGATTTTTATGGGAACACCGGATTTTTCGGTGGGAACACTGGAAGCGCTGATTGAAGCCGGGCATGAGGTGTGTCTGGCAGTGACGCAGCCGGATAAGCCAAAAGGAAGAGGCAAGGAGATGCAGTTTCCGCCGGTGAAAGAGGCGGCACTTTCTCATGGAATCCCGGTATTTCAGCCGATCAAGGTAAGAGAAGCGGCCTGTGTGGAAGAACTGGCAGGATATAAGGCAGATGTGATCGTAGTGGTCGCTTTCGGACAGATTCTTCCGAAAGCAATTCTGGAACTGACACCATATGGATGTGTCAATGTACATGCGTCTCTGCTTCCGAAATATAGAGGAGCGGCACCGATCCAGTGGGCGATCATTGACGGAGAAGATGTGACAGGTGTGACCACCATGCAGATGGATGAAGGTCTGGATACGGGTGACATGTTGCTTAAGACCGAAGTGCCGATCACGGCAGAAGAGACGGGAGAGAGTCTTCATGACAAATTGTCAAAAGCCGGAGCAGCACTTTGCGTGGAGACATTAAAAGCACTGGAAGAAGGAACCATCGTTCCTCAAAAACAGGGAGAGACTCCTACACATTATGCAAGTATGTTGAACAAAAAAATGGGAAACATCGATTGGAATGCTTCCGCAGAAGCAATCGAGAGACTGATCCGGGGATTAAATTCCTGGCCGAGTGCGTATACACACTGGGAGAATAAAGTGGTGAAGATCTGGAGTGCAAAAGTCTCAAAAGAGCAGACGAAGGCACAGCCGGGAACGGTTACAGATGTGACAAAAGACAGTTTTTCTGTGCAGACAGGAGATGGAACTTTAATCGTACAGGAATTGCAGATTCCGGGAAAGAAGAGAATGAAGACAGATGCATTTTTAAGAGGATATCATCTCGAAGAAGGAACGTTGTTTCATTCATAAATAAAAGGATTGGAGGAAGAGCATGTTTTTTTACTATGATCCTACTTATATATTAGTGATTATCGGAGCCGTAATATGTATGGCAGCTTCGGCGCATGTCAACAGTACCTATCGAAGATATGCACAGGTGCGGAGCCGGTCCGGTATGACAGGGAAGGATGCAGCAGAGCGAATCCTGCATGCAAACGGGATTTATGATGTAACAGTACATCACATTCCGGGCAATCTGACAGATCATTATAATCCGGCAAATAAGACGCTGGGGCTTTCTGATGCAACCTATAACTCAGCATCGGTGGCCGCCATCGGTGTGGCTGCGCATGAATGCGGGCATGCAATCCAGCATGCGAAAGGGTATGCGCCTCTTCAGATCAGAGGTGCTCTGGTACCTGTTGCGAATTTCGGCTCTATGGCAGCCTGGCCGCTGATCATTATCGGATTATTCATGAATGGAAATACAGCAAGTCTGCTGATCAATCTCGGAATTTTGCTGTTTTCGGCTGCAGTGCTGTTTCAGATCGTGACATTGCCGGTAGAATTTAATGCCTCCAGCCGTGCAATCCGTATTTTGGAAACATCCGGAATGTTATATCCGGAAGAATTAAGTCAGACAAAGGCAGTGCTACGGGCGGCAGCGATGACGTATGTGGCAAGTGCCGCATCTATGATTCTGCAGCTGCTTCGTCTGTTGATCATAAGCGGAGGAAGAAGAGATGACTAAACAGGTGACAGAGAGAGAACTGGTGCTGGCGATCCTGATGGAGGTGACACAGCAGAATGTCTACAGCCATCTTGCATTGAATGCCGTCCTGGAAAAATATCAGTATCTGGAGAAAAAGGAACGCGCATTTATCACGAGAGTGACTGAAGGAACACTGGAGCACATGATCGAACTGGATTATATTTTGAATCAGTTTTCCAAAGTGAAGGTCAACAAGATGAAGCCGGTTATCCGCAATATTTTGAGAAGTGCTGTATATCAGCTGAAGTATATGGACAGCGTGCCGGATTCGGCAGTGTGCAACGAGGCAGTAAAGCTGGCAGTGAAAAAAGGATTCGGCACCCTGCGTGGATTTGTAAACGGAGTGCTCCGCAATGTGGCGCGAGGTCTGGATCAGGTAGAGTATCCCACAGAGGGGATCGAACGGCTGTCTGTTGTGTATTCCATGCCGGAGTGGATTTAAAATTGTGGAAGAAGACTTATGATCTGGATGTGATCGAATCCATGCTGCAGGCCTTCCAGGAAGAGACACCGGTGACGATCCGGTGTAATCTGGCAAAGACAACGCCGGAAAATCTGAAAGAAAGCCTGCAAAAGGAAGGGGTTACGGTAACGCCGCATCCATATCTGTCCTACGCGTTCTGGATTCAGGACTATGATCATCTTTCAGAGCTGGAAAGTTTTCAAAAGGGAGAGTTTTATGTCCAGGATATCAGTTCCATGCTGGTGGGAGAACTCGCAGATCCAAAGAAAGGGGATCGGGTGATCGATGTCTGTGCGGCACCGGGCGGAAAAGCACTTCATGTTGCAGAAAAACTGCGGGGAACAGGAAGTGTAGAAGCCAGAGATCTAAGCCTGTATAAAGTAGGATTGATCACGGAAAATATCGAGAGAAGCGGTCTTACGAATATTCACGCAGTACAAAAAGATGCGACTGTCTGTGATGCGGATGTAAAAGATGCGGCGGATCTTGTGATTGCAGATCTGCCTGTTCCGGATTAGGGGTTCTTGCAAAAAAGACAGATTTAAAATATAAAGCAACCGAACAGAGCACCAAAGAGCTGGCAGGACTGCAGAGGGAGATTCTGAAAAATGCTGCGTCCTATGTCCGGCCGGGAGGAACGCTGATCTACAGCACCTGTACGATCAATCCGGCAGAAAATATAGAAAATGTACACTGGTTTTTAAAAGAATTTCCGGAATTTGTACTGGATCCGATCGCGGACAGACTGTGCAGCACTCTTCAGAATAGTGTGGAAGAAGCAGGATGTCTGCAGCTGCTCCCGGGAATTCATAAAAGTGACGGCTTTTTTATTGCCAGATTTGGAAAGAAATAAAAGGATAGAAAAAGGATGAAGAAAGATATTCGCGCATATACATATGAACAATTGGCCGCAGAGATGGAACAGATCGGGGAAAAGAAATTTCGTGCAAAGCAGATTTATGAATGGCTGCATGTAAAG
>ENA-OQAN01000374-OQAN01000374.1-human-gut-metagenome-genome-assembly--contig:-NODE-374-length-24304-cov-3.005005_pt1 | contig 24304 bp, 29 predicted proteins | sample MGYA00242735_ERZ504527 | MGnify/ENA primary metagenome ERZ504527 (study PRJEB26092, sample SAMD00036230) | human gut metagenome | host: Homo sapiens | study: EMG produced TPA metagenomics assembly of... | reverse complement strand
TTGACAGTATTTCAAATGATCTCTTGAATATATTTTTGAACCGGATTATTGCCGATTCTATGTTTAATTTTAATTTATCGGTAAAAATTTACCGAAGTATTGATTGAATATATGTCCATTGATATTAAAATCTTGATTAGAGACAGTATAAGTAATGATTGAAGAAGAAAGAATATGTGGAGAGCTAGAAGATATTAACTCTAATATTGGGCGAGGAGCAATTTCTGTCCATTCGTTATCTGAATATACTTCTACTCGGAAAATCTTTTTATAATCTTTATATCCTTTATTAAAATTATAGTCATAATCTATTTGCGTCATGATGACGAAAAAAGAGGAAAAAGCAATACTTAGTCCTGCAATATTCAGGACACTTGCAGCAAAAAAGCGCCTGAATGTATATGAAAAGTTACGAATAAGTGTTTTCATCAGATTTATTGTTATTCGGTTTTGATACTGTTTACCGGATTCTCTCGTACAGCTTTCCGGCTGATAAGGTATACTGATCCCAGTGAGATGAGGGTGATGACGGCAAATGCTGTTGGTGGCACCCACCAGGGGAAGTCACTATCGTATGATACATCTTGTCGATGGTGTGTATGCCGAAAGCCATAAGTGGTATGGCTATTATCAGGCTGATGAGCAAAGATGAGAATGAAAATTTCATCAGTTGCAGCATTTCATTGCGGCTACTGGAACCGAAGGTTTTACGAATGGCAATATCACGTTTACGCTGGGCAATGAAATAGATACTCATGCAGTCAGTCCCAGTAGTGAAATAATCAGTGCGGCACACGTGAAAATACTAATCAGTTTATTCATGCTGATGATATCGCTGTACTGATTGACAATCTGGTCTTTATACCAGCTCGAACTGAATGGTGCATTTTCTGTCAGTGTACTGTACAAATCAGTGATTTGTTTGCTGTAAGTTGCCAGATCGCCGTCTTGTACTTCTACCAAAATACTCCACGGATAAATTTTGTCGGCTGGGAGTATCTGGAGCCGTAAAGGATGTTGTTCACTCATGACTGAGCGTATATGAAAATCTCTGAATAATCCGGCAATGGAGAAACTACGACCTCGCTCATCATTTACATAGTCGGTAACACCTCCGAGGTCTTTGGATGCCGATTCGCTGATAAACCAGTTATTCTTGTCGAATGGCATTTTGCGGTCTTCGTAAATCTGTATCTGATACATGTCGATAAAGGCTGAGTCTACTTTAAATGTCTGAAAACTCATGTTCTTAGGAGCTCCTTTAACCGTAACAACCATTGTATTATTATTCCCTCCGTCTATAGGAGTTCCTTGGGCGAAACTTATCCGTTTCACAAAAGGTAGTTTTTGTACTTCATTGCGGAAAGTAAGCAGAGTTTCCTGATCTGCCGCCGGCGTAAGGCAGAGAATATTTCCGTAGCTATATCCCAGCGGTTCGTTCAATATGCTGTGAATCTGTACGCTCAGGTAGAAGCACAGCTCAGCATGGCAATAGTCAGTCCATCTTGTACGATGTTCAGCACGCGTAAATATACAGCTTTGGTTTTCCGGCGGAAATGTCCTTTTACAACGTCCAGTGGATTATAATTAGACAAGATGGTAGCAGGTACAAAGCCGGAGATGAATGACAGTAAGACGATAAGCAGCAGGTAGGACAGACAGGTCATGAAAGACAAATCGCCTGTCAGGTCGAGCTTTACACCAGTAGATCCATGGCAATAGGCTCGGCGGCTTTTGCAAGCAGAAATCCGAGTATGAAAGCGATAACAGTCATAATAGACGATTCGCCTATCATACGCCAGAATATGTCGGAGCGGGAAGAACCGAGCAACTTGCGGGTTGCCATTTCCTTGGCGCGATAGGTAGTTTGTGCAATACTCATGTTGACGTAGTTGAATATTGCCATGAATAAGATGATGATACCGGTGACAAGGAAAAGTACGACCATACGGAAGCTGTACTGGTTGATTTCTGTTGATCCGGAAGGTGTTTCTGTGTGGAAGTAAAACTGATTGTATGGCACGAACTGTACTTTCTTGAATATACCCGGTTATAGATCCACCAGCAATCTTTCAGATAAGAGAGAGCGTCTTTGGCCTTTGTGTTCAGATCGCTTCCTTTTACGGTACGGAAGAATACAAGTGCGCTGGTGGCATTGCCCATCTCGCCATCTGTCAGGCTGATTGTCGGGTTTAGCTCGTTGATGTTTTCGTAAGGGATAATGGCTTCTGTAGACTCTTTGATCAAAGAGTTTTCGATGTCTTCCATAATACCGGTTACAGTGAACTTTTGGTTGCCGCTTCCTTTTGAATCCGGTGTATTCAGTTCCAGTACTTTTCCTAAAGCAGCCTCGTTACCGAACAGACGGTTGGCGCATGAACGGCTGAGAACGATGCTATGGTCATCTACCAGTACTTGTGCCGGATTTCCTTCTGCCAGTTTATAGCCGAAGAACTGAAAAAAGTTCTTTCGGGCGACGAGTGTACGAATTTGGGTAGGGTTTTCGTTGATGCTGGTCTGTATTCCGAAATTTCCGGTATAAGCGCACCACTCCTCTATTTCAGGGTAACGGCTTTGCAGTTTTTCTCCTAGCAGATAATGTCCGGCAGCTGTATTTTCGCTTGCAAATACACTGATACGGTCGGTATCTTTCAAGTTCTTGTCTACCGATAGTTGGCGGGTTACCATGTCGGCTATCAGCAGAACAAACATCAGTGAGATACTTAGTCCTGCAACATTGACAACCGTAAATAACTTGTTACGGTGTAGAAAAGTGAGGTAAGTTTTGAGTCCTTTCATATTATTAATCTGTTTTTATTCGGTTTTGATGCTGTTTGCCGGATTCTCATTGGCATTTTTCCAGCTTTGTACAGTAATGGTAATCATGGTAATGAGTGTAACCAGCAGGAATGACAAAATGAATATCCACGGGGTGACGGGTGTTTTTTCTGCAAATCCTTGCAGCCAGTGCTGCCCGATCCACCATCCGAACGGTGCTGCCACGATGAAGCATCCGGCGAGTATAAGTATATATCTTCGGTTGAACATGTACAGAATCTGTGTGGTCGAGCTTCCCATAATCTTTCTGATTCCGATTTCCTTTTTTCGATACTCGCTTTCGAACATGGTGAGTCCGAACACTCCCGTCAGGCTGATGGCAATGGCAATGAGTGAGAAGAGCAGGATTTGCTTGGTAAAACGCAATTCGTTCCGGTAGTTGGCATCGAGCACTTCATCCATGAACCGGAAATTGAAGTCGTGTCCGGGGGTAAACTTTTCCATTGTTTTTTGGAGTGAGCGGATAACTTCAACTTTATCTGCACCTGCCGAAATACGGACATTGACGAAATTTCGCCACTCCCATCCCCATTGGGCGAACTTCTTGCCAGGGATAAGAAAAGCCATTGTCTGATTGGTGTCATCATTGCGGAAGCTGCTGTATTTGATGTTCTCGCAAAAACCTATAACTAAATTGTCGTCCGGAGCGGGCTGGTCGACTTTTAGCCACGGATATTTCTTACGTGTAAATTCGTTGAAGATATAAACGTCCTCATCTCCTGGCTTGGGTCTTCTCCCTTCGACGATGCGAATTCCCATAACTTCCAGATAACGGCAATCTACCGGAAAAGCATCAAACTGAATATATTTGTCGCCTTTGGAGCGTCCCAGTGCATGTAATTATCGGCGGAACTCAAGACAAATTCCGATATGGCCACTCCTTTGACACCTGAAATCTGAGAAAGTTCTCCCACTACTGCATCCGTTTGTAATTGGGTTTCTTTAGTCATGTTTCCTACAATAATTGCATCCTTGTTGTAGCCATAGTCTGAAGTACGGATATATCTGCTTTGCAGGTACATGATTCCTACTCCGATAATCAGCATGTAGGCAACAAAGAATTGGATACATACCAGTGCGGTACGTAGAATGCGTCCTTGGGGAGAAAGTCCGAAAGAGCCTTTCAAAACCAGTGCTGGCGGAAAAGAGGTTACGTAATAAGACGGATAAAGTCCGGCCATCAGTCCCATAAGCAGACTCAAACCGAAAGTTGCAAGCAGCAGCATCGGATGCTCTGTTATTGTCAGCTGGGCATTTACCAGTTCCTGTAAACCAAAATCTTTAAGTATCGCAACCCATATAAGCGCGAGAATAAAGCTATAAAGCTGATAAGCATAGCTTCTGTTATCAGGGTGAGGCGAAGAGAACGTGTGGTTGCTCCCAGTACTTTCTGCGTATTGATACTCTTGATGCGCATCGGGGTTTCAGCCAACGAGAAATTCATGAAATTGATGGTGGCTATAATTACGATCAGGAAAGAAACGCATATCAGCAGATAAAGTGTTGTGCGGCTGCTTGCGCTTTTATTCCCTACTGTAGAAAAATGTGCGTCGACAAGTGGCGTGAGGCGGATGAACTGTGAAATATCACTTTCCTGTTCCAGTTCCGGAAAATTTTTCACAAAAATCTGCAAGATAAGTTTCTCTATTTCCGGGGCAGCAGACGGACTTTCGAGACGCATATAGCAGATATAGTTCCAGTTTTTCCAGTTTCCTTTATCAGTATCGGCTTCTTTGGGCATCATAACCCAGTTTCTTATCTGTGAGTTTTCCGGGTAATCTTTGTAAACGCCTCCTATGGTCCATGCATTATTGTCTGCTTGTTTCCCTCTGAATATTGTCTGGCCTATTACGTCGGTTGTACCAAAGAATTTCTTTGCTGTCGATTCGGACAGGAGAACCGTTTTAGGCTGGTTCAGCGCATCGGCAGAGCCGTTTATCATTTCCGGCTGAAATGTTTCCAGAAAATTACCGAAACCAGTGCAGGTTGTTGCTTTAAATAGGTTTCCGTTCACTTCATATTCATCTTCAGGCTGATATGATTCAACTTGTGAAATACTCTTTATATAGGGTGAAGCGGATTGTAATTGCTCACATAACGGACGAGGGGTCCACAGTTGCCAGCCTGAATCTGGATTAGGGTTGATTTCTATCCGGAATATTTTTTCATAGTCCTTATATCCTTTATTGAAATTATAGTCATAGTCCACCTGTGTCATGATGACGAAGAAGGATGCAAAGGCTATGCTTAATCCTAGAATGTTCAGTATGCTTGCGGTAAAGAAACGCCTGAACGTATGCGAAAAGTTACGGATAACTGTTTTCATGAGAAATAATATTATTCGGTTTTGATACTGTTTACCGGATTTTCATTGGCATTCTTCCAGCACTCGAAGGTCACTGTCAGTATCGTAATGAGACTGACCAGCAGGAAGGAGATAACGAATATCCAAGCACGGATAGGAGTTTTGTCGGAAAAACTTTCCAGCCAGTCATGTCCAATCCACCAGCCGAAGGGAGCTGCCAATGCGAAGCAGACGACCAGCATGACGAGATAACGTTTGGTAAACATATAGAGGATTTTGCTGGTGGAACTTCCCATGATTTTCCGGATACCGATTTCCTTGCGGCGGTATTCACTCTCAAATGAGGTAAGCCCGAACACACCAATTATGCTGAGTACGATGGCAATCAAGGAGAATAGCAGAATCTGGCTGGTGAAGCGCAATTCTAGATGGTAATTCTGGTCAATCACTTGATCCATGAAACGGAACTTGAAGTCATGGTCCGGTGCAAGCTTTTCAGTTGTCTTTGCTAAGCGGTGGAGCATGTCTGCCTTGTCTACTCCCGGAGCTACCCGGATGTTCAAGATGCTGTTGGCATCCCAGTCTGCATAATCTTTTCCGTAAATAAAGAAAGCCATTGGTATTTCTTCATCATTGTTGCGGAAGCTGCTGAAGCGAATGTTCTCACAGAATCCCACTACCGGATAATCTTCGGGGGCTGCTAATTCACCTACTTTCATCCAGGGATATTTTTTCCGGGCTGTTTCGTTGAAGATATACACATCTCCATCACCAGACTTGAAGTTCCGGCCTTCAGTAATCTTGATCCCAAGCACGGATAAGTAGCGGTAATCTACCGGGAAACAGACCGTATTGATAAAACGCTCCCTATTTCCTCTGCCCCACGACATGTAGTCATCGGAAGAGTTCAATACGAACTGGGAAATAGAGATACCTTCTATGCCCGATATTCCGGACAACTCACTGACGATCGCCTCCCTTCGATTGAGCAGTTCGTTAGGAATCTCACCCACCAGAACTACACTCTTGTCGTAACCATAATCACTGTTCTGTATATAATGACTTTGTAGATACATAATGCCTACAGAAATAATCAGCATGAAAGAAACAAAGAACTGGAAGCAAACTAATAATGTACGCAGTAGCTTACCTTTGGGAGAAAGACCGAATGAGCCTTTCAATACTAATGCCGGTTGGAAAGAAGTGACGTAATAAGAAGGGTAAGCTCCGGCAAGTAAACCCATGCAAACGGCGATTCCGCTTAATGTAAGCAGTAGAACAGGATGTTTCATTAAAGAAAGATCGGATGACACCAAGGTATTCAGGAATGTGTCTTGCAACAGATAGAGCCAGAGTAATGAAAGCAGGAATCCACACATACAAACTAATACAGATTCCAACAATAAATACCCCCGTAAAGAGAAAGTGGAAGCTCCTAACACCTTTTGAGTATTGATGGAACGCAATCGCATGGGAGTTTCTGCCAGTGAGAAATTCATGTAGTTGACTGCTGCTGTCAGTAAAATTAGTATTGATACACACAGCAACAGATATACTGCGGCTTTGCTGGTAGCAGCCTTGTCACCTATCGTTGAATAGTGTACTTCATCCAGCGGAGTAAAATGAATATAGTTTTCCCAGTCTTCCTGTCCGGAAATCCGATTTTGGGGAAGTTTCTGCTTGCACTCCTCTATCATCGACAGTTTCACATCGTGCAAAGAGGCTGGATTGTCGAGTCGGATATACAGAGTATAACTCCAGTTTGTCCAGGAATCTTTGTTCAAATCCGAACGGAAAGAAGAGAAGACACAGTTGCCCAACTGGGAGTTCTCCGGCATATCTTGATAGACACCTCCAATCACTAAAGGCTGGTTGAGGGATTTGCGGTCTACGTAAATAATTTTGCCAATCGCATCTGTAGTACCAAAAAAACGACGGGCCATGGACGCAGGAATAAGAGCTTGGCTAGGTTCATTAAGTGAAGCCGTCGTACCACATACCATAGTAGGTTGGAAGACCTCTAAATAGTCACCAAATCCAGTAAGCCAAGGCTCTGAATAGATGTGCTCATCTATTTCAAAATCATTAGTATAGCTTAATAAAGAGGTAACCGAAATAGCTTGTATATGAGGAGATGCAGCTCCTAGCAACTCACAGAACGGACGGGCCAGCCAGAATTGCCAGTCGTATTCTCCACCTCGATTCACTTCTACCCGGTAGATGCGTTCGTGGGCTGGAAAGCATTTGTTGTAGTTATAGTCGTAATCTACCTGAGTCAGAATGACAAAGCAGGCTGTAAAAGCGATACTCAGTCCTGCCAAGTTCAGTATGCTTGCGGTAAAGAAACGCCTGAACGTATGCGAAAAGTTACGGATAAGTGTTTTCATCTTAGGTATTTATTATTTTAAAATAAGCACTTCATTGTCTTTATAACTTTCGTATCCGGATACAATGACACGCTCTCCTTTTTCCAGTCCCTCCAGTACTTCGTAATATTGTGGGTTTTGTCGTCCGATACGTATCTGACGGCGATAAGCTTTCTTCCCTTCTTTGTCGACTACAAAAATCCAGTTACCTCCAGTTACTTGGAAAAAAGTTCCTTTTGGAATAAGTACGCTTTCGGTTGGTTCCCCCAATTGTAAATCGATGTAGTAAGTTTGTCCGCTCCGGATATTGTCAGGGCGTTTTCCCTCGAATACAAAATCGGTACGGAATCGTCCTTCACGTACTTCGGGATATACTTTGCGAACTTTCAGGTTGAATGTGGTTTCCTGACGTTCGAACGTAGCCGGCAGTCCGTTGGTTACACGGTCGATATAATGTTCGTCTATCATGGCTTCTATCTTGAAGTCCGAAAGGTCGTTTATCTGCCCGACCATTTGTCCGGCAGTGATATTCTGTCCCAACTCTGCATCCAGCAGTCCAAGTTCTCCATCGATTGTAGCGCGGACTTCCAGTTTTTCTTTTCTTTCACGAATCAGCAGTACATTCTTTCTCATGTTCTGTAAATTGTCCTCCATCTGGTCCATCTGTATGTTACGGTAGATAGAATCTTGTACCAGACGTTCGGTAATCAATCCGTGCTTTTTCTGTGCTACTTCATAGTCTTCTTTTGCCTGAAGATATTCTTCCCGACTGATAAGACGTTCTTTATATAAACGTTCATACTGGAGATAGGTACGTTGTTTTCGGCGTGTATCAATGTCCAGCTGTACTTTTTCGGTTTCATTGTTCAGCTTATCTTGCTGCATGGTTACTTGTGTATTACGCAGTAAGTTCTGTTTTTCGGCAAGTTCCGATTCTGCATTCAGAATCTGTAAGTCCAGGTTTGAGTTGCTGAGACGGAGAATGACATCTCCTTTTTTTACATGGGCGCCTTCTTCTACAACCTTTTCCTGTACGATTCCTCCTTCTTCCGGACTTAATTGGACGACGGAGATTGGCTGAACTTGTCCGTTCAGACGGATATAGTCATTGAACTTACCGAAGGTTACATCGGCTATATTCAGTGAAGCGGCGTCTACTCTCAGTGTTGATGCATGATTTCCGAAAATAATCCAGATTAATAATAAAATCACAACAGCTCCTCCGGCTATGTAAGGAATGTGTTTCTTCTGAATGCCTTTTTTCTTTTCCAGTTGTATATCCATGGTGTGTAATATTTTTATTCGTTGTTTCTGATAATATCTTGTCCCTTATAATAATCTACCAGTCTGCATTTCATCAGGTAGGTAAGTTTGCTCTGCAACAGTCCGGTCTGGCTTTCCAACAATGTGGCAGCATTGTTCTGTACATCGAGTGAGGTCATAAGCCCTTCTTCGTACTTGCGTCGCGTCACGTGGTAGGCAAGTGAGTCGGAAGCTACTTTCTTCTCCATCTGGATACTTTCTTTCAGGTAGCCTTCGCGGTCTTGTACGGCTTGCTGTACCAGTTTCTGAAGCTCTTCTTTCTGCGCCTCATACTGTTCGGCTGCTATCCGGTAGTTGTTTCGTGCCTGTCGCATGTTGGCGATGCCCGACAGACGGTTGAAGATAGGTATACTCATGCTGATTCCAAAATATGAGCCGAAGTTATTCTCAAACTGTGTATGGAACGGAGGGTATCCTGTTTGATGTAATTCTTTATAATAAGAACTTGAAATTCCTCCATAAAGACTGATGGATGGAACAAATGAACTCCATGAAATTTTACGGTCCATATTTGCCGACTGTTTCTGCATTTCGACCTGTTTCAAAACCGGATTGCAGTTTAACGCAAGACGGAATACATTGTCGGCATGTTCTATGGTCAGTTGTTCTTGCTCTAGTGTAGATTGCTCCAGCAGACAGGTGTCGAGCAGCAAAGCCTCTTCAATGGGGAAATTCATTTTTTGTTTTAAGGTCAGCATAGCTGTTTCATATAAGTTTTGCTGATGTGTTAAGTTGTAAGCATCACTTGCTTGCTGTGCCTCCATTTGCGCAACGTCGGCCATTCCTTTTAACCCTAGAGTTTCCTGTCGGCGAGTTTTGTATAATAATGAATCACTTTCCGCAAGTTTTTGTTTTGCCAGTCGGGTAGTACCATAATAATACAATGCATCAATGTAGGCCTGAAATGTTTCCAGAGCTGTATTATCCCGTGCTTCTTGCAGAGCTGCTTTGCCAAGCAGTAAATTTGCTTTGCTTTTTCGTACTTGGTTGATCAGGCTTCCTCCCCGGAAGATAGGAATGGAGGCTTCCATGCTATAACCATTATTGAAGGTTGATTTTGATATATATGTATTAGTTTCCGGATCACTGAACGTCCGAAATTATATTGTGCGCTGACATTTCCTGATACTCCTGGCAGAAATTGTCCGATAGCCTTCATACGGTCCATACGGTAATTGTCTGCTTCCAGATGGCGCTGCTTTACGATGTGGTTATGTTCCACTGCATAAGCCATACACTGGTCGATATTCCAGACCTCCTGAGCTGTTATGTTGAGGCTGCACAGACTTACGAGCAGAAGCAATGACTGTTTGGTCTTATTATTTTTTTTCATGTGTTTTCGTTTTTATCTGTCTGATTAAAATCAAATATCGTGCCAAAGTAGTAAACTGTTGAAAATCAGTGTATACGATAATGTGCGTATTAAGCAATGTGTCAAAAAATTAGACACTCACTGTCTAATTTTTGTCACCTGTTACCTGTTTCTTTATGTTATCTTTACGTATCTTTGCAATACTGCAAATAAAAAGAATATGGCTAAACAAGGAATCCTGTTGGTGGTTGATGACAACCGTAATATATTGACTTCGTTGCAATATCTGCTGGGAGAATATTTTGAGCGTGTGATAACAATAGATTCTCCGGTTACAATACCTACATTGCTGAATCGGGAGGCAGTCGATATCGTATTGCTTGATATGAATTTTTCTTCGGGTATCAATAGTGGAAACGAAGGACTTTACTGGCTTCGTGAGATAAAACGTCTTCGTCCGCAGACAGAAGTGGTACTCTTTACGGCTTATGCTGATATAACCTGGCAGTTACGGGAATAAAGGAGGGGGCTGCTGATTTTGTAGTAAAGCCTTGGGAAAATGCACAGCTGGTACAGACACTTCAGGAAGCATACTCCCGGATAGTTGAAGCCCGTAAGGGTAAGAAAAAGACAGCTGTCCCACCAGTCGCTTCCGATGACGGAATGTATTGGGGAAATTCACAGGCTATCCGTCCGTTGCGCATGTTAGTAGAGAAGGTTAGTACGACTGATGCCAATATTCTGATAACAGGAGAAAACGGAACAGGAAAAGATATGCTGGCCCGTGAGATACATCGTCTTTCCAATCGTAAGGAAGGACCGATGATAGCTGTTGATATGGGCGCCATTACGGAATCTTTATTTGAGAGTGAATTGTTTGGTCATGTGAAAGGTTCGTTTACCGATGCACATACCGATCGCATAGGACGCTTTGAAGCTGCTGACGGTGGAACGCTTTTTTTGGATGAAATAGCTAACCTGCCCTATCATCTGCAGGCGAAACTACTTACGGCTATTCAGAAGCGGTGTTTCGTAAAGGTTGGAAGCAATACGCAGCAGCCTACTAATATTCGTTTGATATGTGCTACCAACCGTAATTTGGAAGATATGGTAAGAAACGGTGAGTTCCGTGAAGATCTGCTCTATCGTATTAATACCATTCATTTGCATATACCTGCTTTGCGTGAACGTAAGGAAGATATTCTTCCATTAGCGAAACGTTTTCTTGAACAGTATGCTAGGCAATATGGCAGACAAGTGCAAGCTTTCAGCCTGAAGCTGCGCGCCGTTTGCTGGAACATCCCTGGTATGGTAACATTCGTGAATTACAACATACGGTAGAGAAAGCCGTTATCTTGTCCGATAGCGATGAGTTGCGAGGGGATATGTTGCAACTCACTTCTACAGCCTCCGGTCCTGAACCTGTTGCCGGAAATGCTGAAACGGAAGTGCCTTTCCATACACTTGACGAAATGGAACGTAGCATGGTGAAGCGTGCTATCGATCAGTGTGAAGGGAATCTTTCGCAGGCAGCTGCTATGTTGGGAATTACCCGTCAGACACTCTATAATAAAATGAAACGTTATGGGTTATAGGTGGATTTATTCGATTACCGTTCGTACACTGTTGCTTGTTGGCGGAGTTGTACTGGTAACTTTGGGGATTGTCTACGGGAAGGGTGGATTGCTGGTTGCAGGACTTCTTCTATGTGCCGCTTCCATTTTTATTTCCGGAAAATGCAGCAGCAACTGCGTGAAAAGAGTTGGCTGATGCTGGAGCTATCCGAAATCGTGACTATTCGTTTCGTTTACCGGTTTATGGCTTTTCGGGAGGAGAACGCGTGTTACAAGATACGCTTAACCGTTTCGGAGGACTGATGAGCGAACAGAAACAACTGATGGAGCAGCGAGAACGGTTTTATGAACAGATTCTCTCCAGTGTTACGTCGGGAATTATTGTGTTGGACGAAAGTATGAAAGTTGTGCAGACAAATCCGGCAGCAGCACGCCTCTTGGGACTTTCTGTTTTGAGTACCTTGCAGCAGCTGGAACGATACGGAGCGGAAGTTTCTCATGTGTTTCGTTCATTGGGAGCTGGAGAGCGGTGTAATATACAGCTGTCTACTTCGAAAGGCGAGGTACAGCTATTGGTGCGGGCTTCTGTTATGCAACTGGGAGAACGGAAGTGCGTATTCTTGCTTTGAATGATATCCGTAATGAGCTGGATGAAAAAGAGCTTGATTCGTGGATTAAGCTGTTCGGGTGTTGACACATGAAATCATGAATTCCATTGCTCCGATTTCCTCGCTGAGTGAAACATTTTTGAAACGTAAGGATGTGGTAGGAACACCTTTGTACGATGGTATTCGGGCTATTCATGAAACTTCAGTCGGGCTGATTTCATTTGTTGACAGTTACCGGAAGTTCTCATCTTTACAGAAACCCTCACCCGAACCATTTTATTTGTTGGATCTGCTCAGGCAAATTGAAGGGTTAACTCTTGTTCCTGGTAATATTATTCTTTCCTTGCAAGTGGAACCTGCCGAACTGATGCTTTATGCTGATCCTAATCTGATACGTCAGGTGCTCATCAACCTGATTAAAAATGCGGTACAAGCGATTGGCGGTGAGAAGGGAAGAATACACGTGCGTGCATACAGCTCGGCTGACGAGCATGTCTTTGTGTATGTCAGTAACGATGGTCCTGCTATACCGGAGGTAGAAGCAGAGCAGATTTTTGTGCCTTTCTTTACAACCCGTAGTGAGGAAGCGGTATAGGTCTTTCTCTTTCACGACAGATTATGAAGTTGTCGGGAGGTAGTGTCAGCCTGCTGCGACCAGGGACGAACGGTTGGAATACTACTTTTGTCTTGGAGTTTGAATGACGTAGATGTCTTTTATTCTCTTTCCGATTCTTGTATTGATATTTTTCCGTCCTTTTTCGCAACGTTGACTATGCTCCCTTTCGGGTTTAGGCTGAACGGGGTTATTTCGTCGCTTTTGTTATCGACAATCATCAGTGCATTTTCTTCGGCAAAGCGATTTACCTGAAGTGTAAGTGCTGTCGATCCCATTGTACAGTTGAGCAGAAGGCTGTCGTTTATATAAACCGAAATGCTATCTCCGGCAAAACTGTTTTCTACTTGTATGGTATATAAATCAGCAGATGTTTTGCTTTGATCTGCTGTTTGAGGAGTACGAAAACTCAAATAAAGAAACAGGCATACAATGAAAAATACTCCGAAGGCTAATATGCCGTTTCCTATCATAAACTGTTTATTGCTGTTGATGCTTTTATTGTTCATAATGCAGATTTATGTTTGATTTTGTGTACAAAGATATCTTAAAAAGATAAATCTTGCTAAAAATGAAATATTTATTCTAATATTTTGCAGTACATTATATTATTTGTATCTTTGCAACCGAGATGGATGAAAAGGTGGAGGGGCGGTTAAGCTCCTTTTTTTGTTCTTATATAGTTAGTACATGATAGATAAAAACGTTGTAACCCGGATAGTTGAAGAATGGCTGGAGGGTAAAGATTATTTTCTGGTGGATGTCACTGTAACTCCGGATGACAAAATTGTAGTTGAAATCGACCATGCGGAAGGTGTGTGGATCGATGATTGTGTGGACTTGAGCCGTTATATCGAATCGAAGCTGAACCGAGAGGAAGAAGATTATGAACTTGAGGTCGGGTCGGCTGGTATCGGACAACCTTTTAAGGTGCTTCAGCAATATATAATCCATATCGGAAAAGAAGTAGAAGTGCTGGGTAAGGATGGGAAAAAATGGACCGGCGTATTGACGGACGCCAATGAAGAGAACTTTACGATCACGGTACAAGTGAAAGTAAAGCCGGAAGGTGCAAAAACGTCCGAAGCTGGTAGAACAGAATGTAACCTTTGTTTATGACGAAATAAAATACACCAAATACTTAATAAGCTTTAAATAAAATTATGGCGAAGAAAGAAGCAACTGTCAGTTTAATTGACACGTTTTCGGAATTTAAAGATTTGAAGAATATCGATCGCACCACTATGGTGAGCGTACTGGAAGAGTCATTTCGTAGTGTGATTGCAAAGATGTTCGGAACCGATGAAAATTACGATGTAATTGTAAATCCCGACAAAGGCGACTTTGAAATATGGCGTAATCGTGAAGTGGTGGCTGATGATGAATTGACGAACCCGAACTTGCAGATTTCGCTTACTGAAGCGCGTAAAATTGATGCATCTTACGAAGTGGGAGAGGAGGTTACAGATGAGGTGATATTCGAAAAGTTTGGTCGCCGTGCGATTTTGAACCTTCGCCAGACATTGGCTTCTAAGATTTTGGAACTGGAAAAAGACAGCTTGTACAATAAGTATATTGACAAGGTCGGTACTATCATTGCTGCAGAAGTTTATCAGATCTGGAAAAAGGAAATTTTGTTACTCGATGATGAAGGTAATGAATTGCTGCTTCCGAAAACTGAGCAGATTCCGAGCGATTTCTATCGTAAGGGAGAAACTGTACGTGCAGTAGTTGCACGGGTAGACAATAAGAATAATAATCCGAAGATTATTTTGAGCCGTACTTCGCCTATGTTCTTGCAACGTCTGTTTGAACAGGAAGTTCCGGAAATCAATGACGGATTGATTACTATCAAGAAAATTGCCCGTATACCTGGTGAACGTGCAAAGATTGCTGTAGAATCTTACGATGAACGTATTGATCCGGTTGGAGCATGTGTCGGAGTAAAAGGTTCTCGTATTCACGGTATTGTTCGTGAGTTACGCAATGAAAATATTGATGTTATCAATTATACTTCGAATATACAACTGTTCGTACAGCGTGCGTTGAGTCCTGCTAAGGTTTCTTCTATTATCATGCATGAAGAAGAGAAGAAAGCTGAAGTATATCTGAAGCCGGAAGAAGTATCTCTTGCTATCGGTAAAGGTGGTATGAATATCAAGCTGGCAAGTATGTTGACCGAATATACCATTGATGTATATCGTGAACTGGATGAAAACGCAACAGATGAAGATATCTATCTGGATGAGTTTAAAGACGAAATTGATGAATGGGTTATCAATGCCATCAAGGGTATTGGCATAGATACGGCAAAAGGTGTACTGAACGCTCCACGTGAGATGCTGATTGAAAAGGCAGATTTGGAGGAGAACACAGTAGACGATGTGTTAAGAATTTTGAGGGCAGAGTTCGAGGAATAAATATAGTCAATCATATTGATTATCCGTGACTGAAAAAACTTTTTCCTGAACTCTATTAAAAACTAAAAGAATTTATGACGATAAGACTGAACAAAGTAACAAGAAATTTGAATGTAGGTATTGCTACGGTGGTGGACTTTTTACAAAAGAAAGGATATACTATCGAAGCAAATCCGAATACTAAAATTACTGATGAACAATATGCTGCACTTGTGAAAGAGTTTAGCAAAGACAAAGATTTGAAAATAGAGTCTGAAAAGATTTTTCAAGAACGGCAGAATAAAGAACGTAATAAAGCTTCTGTTTCTATTGATGACCTGCAGGCTGAAGCGAAGCCGGAGGTGATAGAAGCAGTTGTGCCTGAAGATGCACGTCCGAAATTTAAGCCTGTGGGCAAAATTGATTTGGACAGTCTTAATAAGAAGAAGGTGAAGCCGGCTGTGGTGGAGCCTGCTAAGGAAGAAATAAAGGAAGTGGTAGAGGAATCTGTACCGGTGGAAAAGAATGAACCGCAACATGTGGAAGAAACTCCTGTAGCAGAAACAGTACAACCACAACCTCAGATTAATGAACAACAGAAACAGCCGGAACAGGAGAAGGCGGAAGATTTGAAACCAGATTTAATGGAAGAAAAGAAAGAAGTACCCGAAGTACAAACCGTTCTGCAGGACAAGAAGATGAGGTGTTTAAAATCCGTCCAACGGAATTTAAGTCGAAGATTAATGTCGTAGGTCAGATTGACCTGGCTGCATTGAACCAGTCTACTCGTCCGAAGAAGAAGACAAAAGAAGAAAAACGTAAGGAACGAGAGGAAAAAGACAAACTGCGTCAGGAACAGCGTAAGCAGATGAAAGATGCTATCATCAAGGAAATAAGAAAGACTGACGAGAAAACTGATAAAGGTGGTCAAAGTGACGCTTCGGGAAAGAAGAAACGTAATCGTATCAACAAAGAACGTGTAGATATTAATGCGGCGGGTAATATTGTTTCACCTCGCGGCGATAAAGGCGGAAAGGCTAACTCTAATGCTGCGGCTCAGGTGGAGGCAAACATAATAAAGACCGCTTCAAGAAACCGGTTGTAAAACCTGAAGTAAGCGATGAAGATGTAGCTAAGCAGGTAAAGGAAACATTGGCTCGTCTTACTAATAAGGGTAAGAATAAAGCTGCTAAATATCGTAAGGAAAAACGTGAAAGTATACAGAACCGTCAGCTTGAGCAGGAGGAACTTGAACAGGAAGAAAGCAAGATCTTGAAACTGACAGAGTTTGTTACTGCAAATGAGCTGGCAAACATGATGGATATTTCAGTAACTCAGGTTATCTCTACTTGTATGAGTGTGGGTATCATGGTATCTATCAATCAACGTCTGGATGCTGAAACTATCAATTTGGTAGCCGAAGAGTTTGGCTATAAGACTGAATATGTAAGTGCTGAAGTTGCCCAGGCTATTGAAGAGGAAGCTGATGCTGAAGAAGATTTGCAGCCTCGTGCTCCGATTGTAACAGTCATGGGACATGTTGACCATGGTAAGACTTCATTACTGGACTATATCCGTAAGGCAAATGTAATTGCTGGTGAGGCTGGAGGTATTACACAGCATATCGGTGCATATAATGTAAAACTGGAAGACGGACGTCGCATCACTTTCCTGGATACTCCGGGACATGAGGCATTTACTGCCATGCGTGCACGTGGTGCTAAAGTTACCGATGTCGTTATTATCATTGTTGCTGCCGATGACAACGTAATGCCTCAGACTAAGGAAGCTATTAACCATGCAATGCTGCCGGTGTACCTATTGTATTTGCAATCAACAAGGTAGATAAACCGAATGCAAATCCTGATAAGATTAAGGAAGAACTTGCTGCTATGAACTTCCTGGTAGAAGAATGGGGAGGTAAGTATCAGTCACAAGATATTTCTGCAAAGAAAGGTACAGGCGTTCCTGAATTGTTGGAGAAAGTATTGCTGGAAGCTGAAATGTTGGATTTGAAAGCAAATCGAACCGTAAGGCTACTGGTTCAATTATTGAATCTTCTCTGGATAAGGGACGTGGATATGTAGCAACAGTGTTGATTTCTAATGGAACACTGCATGTAGGAGATATTGTGCTGGCTGGAACTTCGTATGGTAAGGTGAAGGCTATGTTTAATGAACGTAATCAACGCTTGAAAGAGGCAGGTCCTTCTGAACCGGTATTGATTTTGGGATTAAATGGAGCCCCAGCTGCAGGTGATACATTCCATGTGCTTGATACAGATCAGGAAGCACGTGAAATTGCAAATAAACGTGAGCAGTTGGCACGTGAGCAAGGCTTGCGTACTCAGAAGATGCTTACATTGGATGAAGTTGGACGTCGTTTGGCATTGGGTGACTTCCATGAACTGAATGTAATTGTGAAAGTGACGTGGACGGTTCTGTTGAGGCGTTGAGTGACTCATTGATTAAATTGTCTACCGAACAGATTCAGGTTAATGTTATCCATAAAGGTGTTGGACAGATTTCAGAATCAGATGTATCACTGGCTGCTGCATCAGATGCAATTATCGTAGGATTCCAGGTTCGTCCTTCTAGCAATGCTGCTAAACTGGCTGAACAGGAAGGAGTAGATATCCGTAAGTATTCTATTATTTACGATGCTATCGAAGAAGTGAAGTCTGCTATGGAAGGTATGCTTGCTCCTACATTGAAAGAGCAGGTTACTGCAACAATCGAAGTTCGTGAAGTATTCAATATCAGTAAAGTCGGTATGGTTGCCGGTGCGATGGTTAAGACTGGTAAGGTGAAACGTACTGACAAGGCTCGTTTGATACGTGATGGTATTGTAATCTTTACGGGTAGCATCAATGCGTTGAAACGCTTTAAAGATGATGTGAAAGAGGTTGGTACTAACTTTGAATGTGGTATTAGCCTGACTAATTGCAATGACTTGAAGGTAGGTGACGTTATTGAAACTTATGAAGAAGTGGAAGTAAAACAAACTTTATAATTACATTATAGTAAATTTAATGAGGTGATGTCATCCTGAGCATAGCGAAGGATCTGTGAACGCTATCGGATGTGTGCAGATTCTTCTCTGCGTTCAGCATGACATTTCCTTTTTTATTACGATATAGAGTATGACAGTCCTCGATTGGATTATTGTGGCAATAATAAGCATAGGAGCTATACTTGGATTTACAAAGGGATTTATAAGGCAATTAGCCTCTATTGTAGGCTTGGTAGTTGGATTGCTTGTGGCCCGTGCATTATTTGCTTCTGTAGCGAAAAGCTTGCCGAAGAATTGGGTACATCACTCACCTTTGCCCAAGTCGTAGCCTTTATTCTGATATGGTTGCTGGTTCCGCTTGTCTTTCTGTTGCTTGCTTCAGCTTTGACACGAGTGATTGAAATTGTACATTTAGGTTTTGTCAACCGTATTTTAGGCGCCGCACTGGGAGCTTTGAAGTACATATTGCTTGTCAGCCTATTCGTACATTTTATAGAGTTTGTCGATTCTAAAGATAACTTAATAAAGTCAACCGTAAAACGTACTTCTTTGTTATATTATCCGATAGAAGGCTTTTCGGGAGTCTTTTTCCCTACTGTGAAGAATGTTACTAAACAACTAATAGACTGATATAATAAAATATATGCAAGAAGAACTCAATAAAAAGGAAGAATCCCAAAAGAATGAGTTTGTAAAACAACTGACGCAGGAAAAGTATAAATATGGTTTTACTACGGAAGTACATACAGACATCATTGAAAAGGGATTGAATGAAGATGTGGTGCGATTGATTTCGGCCAAGAAGGGTGAACCGGAATGGTTATTGGAGTTCCGTCTGAAAGCTTATCGTTACTGGCTGACAATGGAAATGCCGACATGGGCTCATCTCAATATTCCTGAAATAGATTATCAGGCTATTTCATATTATGCAGATCCGACTAAAAAGAAGGAAGGACCTAAGAGTATGGATGAAGTAGATCCTGAGCTGGTGAAGACTTTTAATAAACTGGGTATTCCTCTGGAAGAGCAGATGGCATTGAGTGGAATGGCTGTAGATGCGTGATGGATTCTGTTTCTGTCAAGACAACCTTCAAGGAAACACTGATGGAAAAAGGAATCATTTTCTGTTCGATGAGCGAAGCTGTACGTGAGCATCCCGATTTGGTAAAGAAATACCTGGGTTCGGTAGTTGGTTATCGAGATAATTTCTTTGCTGCTCTTAATTCGGCAGTGTTTAGTGATGGCTCATTTGTCTATATACCAAAGGGTGTACGTTGCCCTATGGAGCTTTCTACTTATTTCCGTATTAATGCTGCAAATACCGGACAGTTTGAACGTACACTGATAGTTGCAGATGATGATAGTTATGTGTCTTATCTGGAAGGATGTACAGCGCCGATGCGTGACGAGAACCAATTACACGCTGCTATCGTAGAAATCGTTGTACTCGACCGTGCTGAAGTAAAATATTCTACTGTGCAGAACTGGTATCCGGGTGATGCAGAAGGTAAGGGAGGTGTATACAACTTCGTAACAAAACGAGGTAATTGTAAAGGTGTAGATAGTAAATTATCGTGGACACAGGTAGAAACCGGTTCTGCCATTACATGGAAATATCCGAGCTGTATATTGAGTGGAGATAATTCTACGGCTGAATTCTATTCGGTTGCAGTAACCAATAATTACCAGCAAGCCGATACCGGAACTAAGATGATTCATCTGGGAAAGAATACTCGTTCGACGATTGTGAGCAAAGGTATCAGTGCCGGAAAGAGTCAGAACTCATATCGTGGTCTGGTACGTGTGTCAGAACGTGCAGACAATGCCCGTAACTATAGCCAGTGCGACTCGTTGCTTTTAGGAAGCCATTGCGGAGCTCATACGTTCCCATATATGGATATACACAATGAAACAGCGATAGTAGAGCATGAAGCTACTACATCGAAGATTTCGGAAGATCAGTTATTCTACTGTAACCAGCGTGGTATTCCTACCGAAGATGCAGTAGGTCTGATTGTAAACGGTTACGCGAAAGAAGTATTGAACAAACTTCCTATGGAATTTGCCGTAGAGGCACAGAAATTGCTTTCTATCTCATTGGAAGGCAGTGTAGGATAAATAAAAAAGAAAGCTATGTTAGAAATAAAAGATTTGCATGCCACGATTAATGGCAAAGAGATATTAAAAGGAATCAATCTGACTGTAAAGTCTGGCGAGGTACACGCTATCATGGGGCCAAATGGTTCTGGTAAGAGTACATTAAGTAATGTGCTGGTAGGACATCCGGCTTATGAAGTAACAAAAGGATCGGTAACTTTCGATGGAAAGGATTTACTGGCAATGAGTGCAGAAGACCGTAGTCATGAAGGACTGTTTCTTTCATTTCAGTATCCGGTAGAAATTCCTGGTGTAAGCATGGTTAACTTTATGCGTGCGGCTGTTAATGAACAACGCAAATATAAAGGGCTTCCGGCGCTGACTGCAAGTGAGTTCCTGAACTGATGCGTCAGAAACGTGAAATTGTGGAACTGGATAGCAAGCTTGCCAACCGCTCTGTAAACGAGGGATTCTCGGGTGGTGAAAAGAAACGTAACGAGATCTTTCAGATGGCTATGCTGGAACCGAAATTGAGTATCCTCGATGAAACAGATTCTGGACTGGATATTGACGCTCTCCGTATTGTAGCCGAAGGAGTGAATAAACTGAAAACTCCTGAAACAAGTTGTATTGTGATTACACACTATCAACGTCTGTTAGATTATATCAAGCCCGATATCGTACACGTGCTTTACAAAGGACGCATCGTAAAGACTGCGGGTCCGGAACTGGCACTTGAGCTTGAAGAAAAAGGTTACGACTGGATAAAGAAAGAATTAGGAGAATAAGCATGAAAGCAGAACAACAATATATTGATCTTTTCTCGCAGTGTGAGGCGATGATTTGCCGGCATAGTGCAGAGGTGCTGAATGCTCCTCGTGCTAAAGCCTTTGCCGACTTCGAACGTCTGGGATTCCCTACACGCAAGCAGGAAAAGTATAAATACACGGAGGTGAGCAAGTATTTTGCTCCCGACTACGGACTGAACCTGAATCGTCTGGAGTTTCCGGTCAATCCGTACGAAGTGTTCAAGTGCGATGTTCCGAATATGAGCACTTCCCTCTATTTTGTGGTAAACGATGCATTTGACAAGCACGTACATCCCTCTGCACAATTACCTGAAGGAGTTATATTCGGCAGTCTGAAGGATGTGGCAGAACAACATCCGGAACTGGTGAAAAAATATTACGGAAAGTTGGCTGATACGTCGAAAGATGGTGTGGTAGCGTTCAATACGATGTTTGCACAAGACGGTGTACTGATGTATGTTCCGAAGAATGTGGTAATGGAAAGACCGGTCCAGTTAGTTAATATCCTGCGTGCCGATGTCAATACGATGGTGAACCGTCGTATTCTGATTATCCTCGAAGAAGGAGCACAGGCCAAGCTGCTGATTTGCGACCATGCTATGGATGAGGTGAATTTCCTCTCTACGCAGGTTGTAGAAGCTTTTATCGGTGAAAATGCTGTATTCGACCTTTATGAGTTGGAAGAAACACATAACAGTACAGTACGTTTCAACAACCTGTACGTACATCAGGAGGCAAACAGCAACGTATTGCTGAATGGTATGACGCTTCATAACGGTACGACACGCAATACAACTGAAGTAACACTGGCAGGACGTGGAGCAGAGGTCAATTTGTGTGGTATGGCTATTGCAGACAAGAACGAGCAAGTGGATAACAATACATTCATTGATCATCAAGTATCCGATTGTACCAGCAATGAGTTGTTCAAATATGTACTCGACGATCAGGCTGTAGGAGCTTTTGCCGGAAAAATATTGGTACGTGAAGGAGCTCAGCACACTTCTTCACAGCAGACCAACCGTAATATTTGTGCAACACGTGAAGCTCGCATGTATACTCAGCCGCAGCTGGAGATATATGCCGATGACGTAAAGTGTTCGCATGGAGCAACAGTCGGTCAACTCGATGAAAATGCATTGTTCTATATGCGTCAGCGTGGTATCAGCCTGAAAGAAGCACGCTTGCTGCTGATGTTTGCCTTTGTGAATGAAGTGATCGACAATATCCGTATGGATGCGTTGAAAGACCGTCTGCACTTACTTGTTGAGAAACGTTTCCGTGGCGAATTGAATAAATGTCAGGGATGTGCTATTTGTAAATAAAATTAGTGTGACATGTTTTACGATGTACAAAAAATAAGAGAGGACTTTCCGATACTTTCACGGAGCGTGTACAATAAGCCGTTGATTTATCTTGATAACGGAGCGACTACCCAGAAGCCCCGTCAGGTAGTAGAGTCAATAACAGACGAATACTATTCGGTCAATGCGAATGTACACCGTGGAGTACATTTCCTTTCGCAGCAGGCTACCAACTTGCACGAGGCTTCGCGTGAAACAGTACGTAAGTTTATTAATGCGCGCCGCATTTCGGAAATAGTCTTTACACGTGGTACTACCGAAAGCATCAATCTGGTAGCATCTACCTTTGCTGACAGCCAGATGAAGGAAGGCGATGAAGTGATTGTTTCTGTGATGGAGCATCACAGCAATATTGTTTCATGGCAGTTGCAGGCAGCGCGTAAAGGAATTGTCTTGAAAGTGATTCCGATGAACGACCGTGGGGAACTGTTGCTTGATGAGTATGAAAGCTCTTCTCTCCACGTACTCGTCTGGTTTCAGTAGCACATGTTTCGAATGTGCTTGGAACAATCAATCCTGTGAAGGAAATGATTGCCACTGCACATGCTCACGGGGTTCCTGTTCTGATAGACGGAGCACAGAGTATTCCTCATATGCCGATAGATGTACAGGATCTGGATGCCGATTTCTATGTGTTCAGCGGACATAAGGTGTATGGTCCTACGGGTATCGGTGTGCTTTATGGTAAGGAAACATGGCTCGACAAACTTCCGCCTTATCAGGGAGGAGGAGAAATGATAAAGAATGTCAGTTTCGAGCATACCACGTTCAACGAACTGCCGTTTAAGTTCGAGGCTGGAACTCCCGACTATATTGGAAGTACAGCACTGGCAAAAGCACTCGATTATGTTTCGGCAATTGGAATGGATAAGATTGCAGCCTATGAACATGAACTGACAGTATATGCCATGAACAGACTGAAGGAAATTCCGGAAATGCGTATTTTCGGAGAGGCTGAACATAAGGGAGGGCGTTATTTCTTTCCTGGTGGGCAATATTCATCATTTTGATATGGGAACATTGCTCGACCGTCTGGGTATAGCTGTACGTACAGGACATCATTGTGCCGAGCCGTTAATGCACCGTATGGGAATTGAAGGAACGGTACGTGCTTCGTTGGGTTTGTATAATACGAAGGAAGAAATTGATGCACTGGCAGCAGGTATAGAACGGGTAAGCCGGATGTTTTGATAACAGGACTTGCTGTTTGACTGTATCATAAAGAATAATCTTCTTATTCCAATCTTTACATTAAGTGCTCAAGATGGAATAAGGAGATTTTTTATTGTTATACTTTTGATTATAAACGTATTATATCTCTTTCTGAGTAGCTGTTTTTACAGTTTATAATCTCTTTGTAGCATATTAGTCAAATCATCAGCATAAACTTCTAAAAACTTCTCGATGTTTTCTCTTAAACATCGAGAAGTTTTTTATTTTTTGTACGAAAAAATCGCGGGTGTTGCTGATGCTTTTTAGTAGTCTTTACGAAGACTGTTTTGCTTATAGTTTTACTCTCCTGAATAGAGGCAAGCCTACTTGCTGCTATTCTTTTTCGTATGCTCGGCATGAGTATTAGCTAACGGGTGCAAGTCCCCAATGAGCCCTAATAGCGGGAATCATACAGCCAAAAGCAAGGGTGTCCATCGCGAGTTGGAATCTGAAAGAAGCTGGCGGCAAACAT
>ENA-OQAN01000373-OQAN01000373.1-human-gut-metagenome-genome-assembly--contig:-NODE-373-length-24318-cov-2.627051_pt1 | contig 24318 bp, 41 predicted proteins | sample MGYA00242735_ERZ504527 | MGnify/ENA primary metagenome ERZ504527 (study PRJEB26092, sample SAMD00036230) | human gut metagenome | host: Homo sapiens | study: EMG produced TPA metagenomics assembly of... | reverse complement strand
GGCTTACAGGAGAAAGTATTTATGGGCTTTTTTTGCAAAGCATGTCAAGTTGGTTTACTATCATTACAATAACGGCAGCAGAGCCTCTGATGTAGCAAAGACCTTCCTTGAACATTTTATGGGATCTGTATCTACAGACGGATATACGGTTTACAGGATGTTCGACGGAGAAGACTCAAAGGTGCTTCATATAGGATGCTGGACACACTGCAGGAGGCTGTGGGTCGATGCCTTGCCATCAGACAGAACTGCGATGGATATAATAGACCCTATCGGTGATATGTTCAGAAATGAAGACTTGTTCCGCACAATGAAACTCAGCGGTGAGCAGATTAAGGAAAAAAGACTTAAGCTTACGAGACCTATTCTTGAACGTATCCATCATAAGGTGGTCATGATGATGCAGGATACCAAACTCATGGCAAACGAACTGATGAGAAAGGCTGTGAACTATACGATAAACCAGTGGAAATCCCTGAAAAATATCCTCAAGGACGGTTCTGCGGAAATATCGAACAACCTCTGTGAGCAAAGGATGAAACCTGTAAAGCTGCTGCTCAAGAACTGTATGAACATAGGCAGTGAGGATGCAGCAGGAAACTCGGCATTCATCTTTTCTCTGATAGAAAGCTGCAAGCTTAATGATATAGCCCCTCAGGATTACCTGAAGCACTTGTTTGAATGTATTCTTCATGGTAAGGACTGCGACAAGAAGGTCCTTCTGCCATGTTTTTATAAATCGGAATGTTAAAACTAAACTATTTTCTTGCGGACATTTTTATTTTTATCGGCTGAAAAACAGCCGATAAAATTGTCGTGGCGGAAAATAGAATGGTTACAGTCCGAATGATTTTCCACCTGCCTGAATAGGAGAATAACTTAGAGCTGCATTAAACCAGTTTTTCGGACGTATAGTTGCTAAGAACGTAAGTTCATTTAATGCTTTAGGCTGAACAAAGTGTACACCATACATAGCTCCAACACTCAACTTATTGTCCCAAAATGTATATTCACCAGCCAACAGAAGTGTAGATGATAGTTTTGTTTTATATGAAGAAGCAGCCTCTTTATCTTCAGCCAAATTAAAAACGTTCAAGATTAAGGAAATCTCCATCCAAATATTCCTGATAATTGCTCTGGTCGATTTTTACATCGGCATTTTCGTTTACAGAAGCTACAGTCGTATTGCTGCTGTTCCACTTTATGAAGCCTAAATCGAGTACAGCAGCTGATAGGTTCAGGTTGTCGAGTAACTTATAGCTTGCTCCCAAATCAACTCCGAATCCAGTACCGGCAATACCAAAACCTCCTCCATCGAAGTCGAATCCGTCAATCTGACGGATAGCATTTCCATTACTGTCATACGAATCGGCGAAACTAAGTCCACCTCCTTTTATTGAAGTCATAATATGCGCACGCGCCGTTGTAGAACCACCGTATGTACCATTCCAACTATTAGGATCATCCGGATTCTGAGGTATATTCATATCTACAGCAAATTCATCAACTTGCATTTCTGCATGAGCAACACCTAACAGAACCTTTACACGTCCTCCAACAGTCAATTTATCATTTACAGGACGAGAATACCCTAATCCAACCTCAGCATACGCATTCACTTTAAAGTTCATGTCTGTAATATTACCTTGAAGGGTTCCGCGACTTAAATCGAACTGATCTGCATCACGCAAATAATCAAACATGTTTTTAGGAATAGAAGCTCCAATATCGGTACGCAAACCTACATTTACACTCCAAAAACCTTTTCCTTTGTACCATCCAAAAGACAAGATATCTGTATTCAGATTAACATTCAAACGGTTGTCCGCTTTAAGTCGGCCATACAAGTCATCATTAGTAAACAAATCTGAACCAGAGTCGAGAACACCCACAATATCACTCATACCCAACACATCAGAATACGCTCTATGGGGCATAGAACGAAGCGGTTTTTTCAATGATCGGGGAAAATGGGCGAAAGGCTTTGAGAACCAAAGGGTTTAGGTGTGGTCTGGAAAATGGGCTGAATATTTCGAAGCGGTTTTTTCCTTTACATGGGCTTACATCTGCTTTACGTTTGAGGAGCTTTTCTTCGGATCTCCGGGCGATTGCTTTACATTGGGCTTGCAGATGGGGCTAAAACGGCCTGGAAAGGCTTTGTTTTCGGCTGTGTGGCTGTTTTATGGCTGGTTGATGGATTTTGTTATATGATGATGTGAACGGCTGTGTGGCCGTTTTTTTGTGCCTATTTTCAAATATGATGCCTTAAAATTCTTCCAAATAGGTATTATTTGGTATATTTGCAGCATAATAGAAACGAATATGGCAAAAGTGATTCATGTGCATTTGCTGCATAAAATAGACGGGACGAAGCAGAAAGACTGGTATTTCAGCAGTATATCGGCTGTTTATACGGTTCTGACGGCAGATCAGGTGGGAGCAACCAAGAACTACCTGCTTCATGCCGGGCTGTCTGGTAACGGCACAATATGCACGAAAAAGGCTATAATTAAGCAATCTACGCTCATTTCGGGCGGTAGTAAGGGCAATGGTTAGAACGACATAATAACGCCGTTAGAAAGGCTTGTAGGCGTTATTTCTTTGAATGCTGATTGGGGAGCTTATGGCTCCCCTTTTTTATGCCCTTACGGGTGGTAATTTAGAGTTTAGGGTTACTATTACGGTTACTGTTTAGGGTTACTACTTTAATGAGTTTAGGGTTACTTTTAGGGTTACTTTTTCGGATTTTGTAGGGTTAGCCCGAAATAGGAAAGAATGTAGCAAAAGTAAATAAGTGCCGTTTTTCGCTGTTTTCAGATAGGAAAAACGACACTTATTTTATCGATACACATTATATATATAGCGCGAAGCCTTTGATTTACAGTTGTTTTGCGTCCTGATACTCTGTAAATGCCTCTAAAAGTGTGTGCGTGCGTCTTATTGTGCCTGTTGGGTGATATGACGCATGTGCTTCCTCATTAGAAGAACTTGCTGATGCTTCCAATGACTTCAAAGACATTCATGATGCGTGATTTGTCGAATTCCTGCTCATCGTAGTCCTCTGTATTAATGGGAATGAAGCGCAACTTGCTTGGATCCGACGACCTGCGCAGGATTTTGATGGTACGGATGGTGTCCAATACCACTGCATAGATTTCTCCATACTGGATGTCGTTGAGTGTGCACTGTCGCAGGGCGATGATGTCGCCATGGTTTATTTTGGGCTCCATGGAGTGGCCGGTGACATTGCACCAGAGGCTGGCTTTTTCGAATCCCCTTATTACGATGTTGGTGGCGGGTATGTTTACCTGAGAGTTGAACACCTCATCGAATCCCCCAATAAAGTCCACATCGTAGTATGGTGTGCCGACAGATGGTTCATGGATGTGGTAGGCATGAACGAAGGATTGGCTTCGTCTATTGTTTTAATGCCGTTCAAATCATCTTTCAACATGCTTCCTGCACCAGTAAGCAACCATCCTGTTGAATATCGGGGATAATTTTCAACTATTATACTAAGCCATTTGGCTTGAATGTCGGTCCCGTTATTGATTGCTCTTGAAAGCACGCCTTTACTTGCGCCAATAGTTCTTTCCATGGCGCCAATAGTTATCCCCTCATTGGAGGCTATTTCTTGTATTCTTGATAAAATATTGCCCATAATTGAAAATTATCCCCGTTTTTATTTCTAGGGTTGAAAATTATCACTATATTTGCAGCGTGTTTAAGATGTAAACAGCGCGCCAAATATACAAAAAAGGCGTGTGATTAGCGAATTTTAAGGATTAAAGTTAATGAAAGAAGAATTGATTTTGAAGGTGAAGCCGGAAACGCTGGATAGCCTTATAAATGCTTTGGTTGATATAACCAGTGAAATGAAAGCAGCTGCACCCGACCCGCAGGTGCGATTCGGGGATGAAGTTTATATGACTTGTCTGTGTCTGGAGAATACGGTATTGGGCGCTATTCGACAGGTAGAGCTGAAGAAAAAAGAGGGCAAAGAGATTGCCGGATAACTGGCAGCCCGGAAAGACGGGCAGGGGCGGCAGGCACGGACGGAAAGTTGGTAAACCGAAATGAGAAAGCGTAGAAAGCCGCAGGGGTTCGATTCCCCTCGCCCCACGATATTAACCTCTAAAAATTAGATTTATGGCAAAGAATTTCAATCAAGGGAGAGCTGAACGCCAGTTCAAGCAGAAGCTTCGCACGATGATAAGCAGTGCGGCCCATACACAGAACATTGCCGACCAGACTATGGATTTGGCCGGACAGTTCATGACAGAGGATGCGATCAGCAACTCGAATGCCTACCGGGTGATAGAGAATGTGAGCTGTGCGTGCGAAGAAGCCATGCAGGTGCTGATTGAGGAACTGAAAAAGGGAACACGCCTTTACGAGATACTTCCGGATGATTCGGATGACATCAAGCGGAAAGCTATTGAGGAATTATAAATAACGACTAAAAAGCAAGCGATATGAAAGGATATATTTTAAACGATTACGAACGGTCTATCAGTATAAAGAATCTGAAAAGTATCATAGGTACTCCTATGTACAAGAAACTTGCAGCAGGGACTCTTAGATTTGGGGCTTCAAACAATGGGAAAGGCGAACGTCTTGTCTTAGTGGATAGCATTCCTTTGAAATATATGAGCCAAGAAGCGAGAGCGGCTATCCTCTTCTGTTCGGAGAGAATGGTTCAGCCCGTAATATGCGCGAAGAACAAGAAAGGTCCCCGGGCTTATCGTAAAGAGAGGACAGTGACTGTGCTATCTGAACCAGCGGAGGTAATTGCCGAAATTCGTCAACTACTATACCAGCTTGAATGCCAAGTGCCTGAAAATAGATTCCCCGCATCTCACATTCCTCATCAGGTGATACCAGTGAGTATTCCGCTTGCACTCGAAGCCGAGCGGAAGCAGGACATCGATTATTTTCTGCGCAATGTCATTGCAAATGCTGTCGGTTATCTTGCCCTCTGTGCGATGAGGTCTATTATAATGGAAATTTCAAGTAAGAACATGGTGTTACCGTTAATAAACAGCGGTAAAGATAATAATAATTAAAGGAATTGATGTATGAGAAAGCAGATTTTGACAGATAACGAGACAAAGACCTTCCTGATGAAGACCTTTAAGTGCAGCCGTCAGGCTGTGTGGCAGGCACTGAATTTGTCCGTGACAGCGACCAGGCCCGCCGGATCCGTACCCTTGCCCTGAAGCGAGGCGGTAAACTGACCGACGGGAACTTCATCCCGAACTGCGAAACCACCTTTGAAGAGTGCGAGAAAACCATGACCTGCACCTTCGGTCCCCGTGTAAAACTGGTAGTCCACCGGAAGACCAACGATGTGGCCGTGTACGTGGACGGAAAACGGACCGAAACCTACCAATGTGAGTTTGTATCAGACTTCATGCAGCTGCAGCACGAGACCCAACAGATGGCAGCCGCCTTATAAACAGAAATGAAATGGAGTATTATGGAAAGATATTGTGCATATCCTACAATGACCTGACCTACGACGACCGACCGGTGATGGTGAACGGGAAGGCTGACTACAGCAGAAGCCGCACGCTGAAAGGCGTTCATCCTTCCACTCTTTCCGAAGAAGAACTTGCTCCCATCCTGTCGGTACCCAATTACAAGAAATTAGCGGCAAAGAAAGAAATCAACGTAGTGCGACCCGGCAAGGGGCTTGGAAGTTATGCACTGGTAGAGATAGCGACCATGCCACTGCGGTTTCAGGAAAGGATAAAACTAAAATACGGAGATATGAAAGAGGACATAATCAGAAACTGGCTCGGCAGCCATTACCACATTGATGCGAAAGCCCGGGAATTCTACACCCGGTTCCGCTTTGACAACGGTGATGCCCTTCCGCCGGAACACATCCAGGAATATACGGTGAATGCTTCGGTGATTGAAGCTGTGATGCGTGCCATGGAGGATGCCACCTTTATGCGGAAGGCGATGAAGGCAGGACCGGTGAACTGGGGCGAACTGGCAGGAGCTATCAGTTACTATCAAGCAGAGTTCGGTCATACCTTACCTGTGAGTTCCAACCGCTTCAAGAAGCGTGTGAATGACTTCAAGGCCAACGGCTACGAAAGCCTTATCAGCCGCAAGTTCATGAACCAGAACCGAAGGAAGGTGACCTACGACATTGAACGCCTGCTGCTGAGCATCGATGCCCAACCGGAGCAGCCTTTCAATACCACTGTGTGGGAGCAGTACAATCTATTTGTACAAGGAGAACTGGAGCTATATGACCCCGAAACCGGCGAGGTGTTGAATCCGGCAGACTTTACCGACAAGGATGGAAATCCGCTGGTATTGAGCCCGGCTACGGTAGCCAACTACCTGAACAACCCCAAGAACAAGGCCCTCAGAGCCAAGCTTCACATGAGCCAATGGGATTTCAACAATGCCTACCGCCCCTACCATTTGCGCAGCATCGGTGAGTTCTCATTGAGCAAGGTGAGTCTTGATGACCGCGACCTGCCTCGCCCGATGAAGGACGGCAACCGTGTGAAAGCCTATTATGCCTACGATGTGGTGAGCGGCGCTGTGGTAGGATATGCCTACAACCGGTACAAGACTACCGAGTTGTTTTTGGACTGTATGCGAAACATGTTCCAGACCCTGGACCGGAACGGCATGTATATCCCCGCCGAGCTGGAAGTGGAACACCACCTGGTAAGTGATTTTGCCGACGGCTTGATGCAAGCCGGTACCGTTTTTCCCCTTGATCCGCTGGTGTAACCCCGGGAACTCTCGTGAAAAACGTGCCGAGCATAAGAACCGCGAAAAGAAGTACGGCGTGGAGAAACGCACGCAGGTAGGTATCGGTCGCTGGTGGGCCAAGCTGGAAGCCAACCGCCCGAAGGAAGAGAAGGTGTATGACGAAAAGAACAACACCTACAAGGTGAAGGCCTACAGCTATGAAGAACTGGTAGCCGATGATATACGCGCCATCCAGACCTTCAACGCGCAACCTCACCCCAACCAAAAGCGCTATCCGGCATGAGCCGTTGGGACGTGCTTTGCGCCCACCAGAATCCGAACCTTGCACCTTGGGACAAGGCCGTTCTTTACCGGTTCATCGGACAGCACACCGAAACAACCATCCGGCAGAACACCTACTGCACGGTGATGTACAACCAATACGGACTGCCCAGCCCGGAAATCATCGAAAAGCTGGAGCCGAGGAACTACAAGGTAGATGCCTATTATCTGCCCGATGCCGACGGAACCATCAACGAGGTATATATCTACCAGAACGGACGATATATCGCCACCTGCAAGCCCGTAGCCCGTTACAATGAGAATACAGCCGAGCAGACCGAGTACGACAAGGCAGCCTATACCGAACAGTCCAAGTATGTAGCTCAATTCGACAAGATGATGAAGGACGGCAAGATTAAGCGTGTGGGCATCCTTGCCAAAGAGGAAGCAAAGCTGATAACAGAGGTACAGGCGGAAGCCGTTCCCCTTCCTACCCAAGCCGAGGAAGAAGATTACTCAGCCTATATGGACATCAGTGCCTTCGAGCATGATGCAGTAGCCAAGATATAATTAACGACGTTAGAACGAATTTAAAACAGCATTCAAATGGAAATAACAAATGAAGTAAAGCAGCGTATTGTGGCAGCGATAGCCGCCGACCGTGAGAATTACCCCAGTGACAACCGTCATGCTACGGCACTGGGCATAGCCCCCAGTGTGTACAATACCATCAAGCGGGGCAATTATGAAAAGCAGGTCAGTGATGCCAACTGGGTAGGCATAGCCCGAAGACTGGGCGTACAACTGCGTACGGAAATGCCCTGGCAGGCAGCACAGACCCCGACCTATGTGTTTGTGAGCAAGCAGCTGGAAGTGTGCCAGGGAAGCGGCTGAGCGCCATCCTGTGCGATATGCCCAATATCGGCAAGACCTTTACAGCGAAAGCTACGTGAAGCAGCACAAGCACGCCGTATATGTGGACTGCAGCCAGGTGAAGACCAAGTTGAAGCTGATACGCTACATTGCCAAGGAATTCGGCGTGACCAGCAACGGACGCTACAGCGACGTGTATGAGGACTTGGTAGCCTACCTCCGCACGATAGATACGCCCCTGGTTATTCTGGACGAAGCCGGCGACCTGCAGTATGAAGCCTTCCTTGAACTGAAGGCCCTGTGGAACGCCACCGAGCGCTGCTGTGCGTGGTATATGATGGGTGCAGATGGGCTGAAGGAAAAGATCAACCGCGCCATCGAAGGCAAGAAGGTGGGTTATACCGAAATGTTGAGTCGCTACGGTGACTCCTACAGCAAGGTGACCCCAGACGATGCGCAGGAACGCGAAAAGTTTCTGAAGGCACAGGCTGCCATTGTAGCCAAAATCAATGCCCCGGACGGTGCCGACATTGCCAAGATCGTTCACAGCACCGGAGGCGGCTTGCGGCGCGTATATACCGAAATCGAAAAATTAAGGAGGATGCAAGCATGAAACTGAAAAGAGCCTACAGCCCCGGTGAGGTGCTGAACATGAAAATACCCCGGTATGAATTTACCGGGGATTGGCAAGCCTCGATAGGTAACCCTGCCAAAAGCGGCGTGTGGATTATCTGGGGTGCCAGCGGGAACGGAAAGAGCAGTTTTGTGATGCAGCTGGCCAAGTACCTGTGCGGCTTTGGACGCGTGATCTATGACAGCCTTGAGGAAAGCACCGGCCTTTCGTTCCAGATGAGTCTGAAACGACATAAGATGGATGAGGTGCGCAAGCGGTTGGTTATCCTTGACCGCGAGTCGATGGAGCAGCTGGAGGAACGTCTGCAGCGCCGGGGCAGTCCCGGCATTGTGATTATCGACAGCTTCCAATACAGCGGCTTGAACTACAAAACCTACAAGGAGTTCAAGGAACGTCATCCCAAGAAACTGTTTATCTTCATCAGCCATGCCGAGGGGCTTCATCCGGCAGGTAGAAGCGCCCGCAAGGTGGAATATGATGCCGATGTGAAAATCATGGTAAGCTGTTTCAAAGCCTGGTGCAAAAGCCGCTTTATGGAGCGGCCCGGTGAGCCCTACGTGATATGGGAAGAAGGTGCTGCCAAAACATTGAAGGACGATAATATGGAGGATTATTTGAATGATGGAATGGGAGAATAAGCTGTACCAGATACTCCTGAAAGAACAGGAAGCGGAGGCCGTGGTGGACGATTGGGTAGAACGTAACATACAAAGCGACCTCCGTCTGCGCAGGACCAAGACAAAGGGACACGTAGTGATAGAAACTAGGGATGTGATGTTTGCTCGGAATATTCAGGTATGGCATCCGTCCTGCCAAATAAACATTAAAGATTTGAAGTGATGGAAAAGAAAGAAGAAAAGAAAGTGTGCTGCATCTGCGGCAAAGAGTATGAGGCTACGGATACAATCCGTTCCCGGTGAAAGAAGAAGGCTGCTGCTGCCAATCGTGCAACTACAGTGTGGTGGTTCCGGAACGGTGGGAACGACACAAGGCTTTTCAACGTGGTGAAGCGACCGGTGCCGGGAAAGTGTACATCAGCGGAGCCATCGCGCACTATGATATGAATGAGCGCAAGGAAGCCTTCAGCCGTGCCGAGGAGAAACTGATGGCACAAGGCTATGATCCTGTAAACCCTTTCAGGAACGGATTGCCGGATGAAGCTCATTGGAGAGCCCACATGCGGGCCGACATTGCCCTGTTGCTGGCTTGTGACTATATCTACATGCTGAAGGACTGGGAACTGAGCAAGGGAGCCAAACTGGAGCTTGACGTAGCCAGTTCGTGTGGCATTAAAGTATTGTTTGAATAACCTTTTAATAGTGAATGTATGGAAGAAAAACAGAAAGTTCAGGTCGTATTTGAATTTGACCGTTCCGAGTATGACGCGTATCTCTTTTTGATGAATCAAAAGAAGACGAAAGAGGTAGAGCAAATATGGAACACCATGAGCGGTGAGCCTGTGGTTGCGGATATTGATTTGTTTGAAGAGGACAGCCAGTCTGTAAAACTTATGATGATAAGTTTGGCAATTCTTTCAGTGGAGAAAAAAGTGAAAGGATGATATGGCACAGGAAGTAACCAATTTCGCCCGGTTCTATGCATTGTTCAACAAACTGCCTTATCAGGCGATCGGGAGGAATTCAAAAAACAAATCGTGCTGCAGTACACGTGGAACCGGACAGACAGTCTGAAGGAAATGACGGCCAAGGAGTATGAAGTTTGTTGTACTGCTCTGGAGAAACTGAGCGGACAAGACGAATGGCGGCAGAAACTTCGCGAGGAACTGCGACGGAAACGCAGCGTCTGCCTGAAGCTGATGCAACAGTTGGTATAGACACCACCGACTGGAACCGGGTGAACGAATTCTGCAACAACCCCCGGATAGCCGGCAAGCCCTTTGTTCAGGTTAGTACAGCCGAGCTGGAACAACTGGCCATCAAACTGCGAGCTATCCAACGAAAAGGAGGTTTAACCGATAAATAGAGCAATATGGATAAAAAAGCACATGAAGCGCTTGAGCGTATAAGAAAAGACGTGACCCTTACGACATCCGATATGGAGAACCAGGATGCAGCGGAGTTTTTCAACGAACTGGCCGACTGGGCGTATGCCAATGGGGAGGCCATGCTGATAGACGATGAACCGGAAAAGCAGGATGATTATGAGGATAGATGACCAAGACAAGCTGATAAAAGCGGGGTTCTGTATAATACGAAAGGATGATTATCCAGGCCCGAGGATAAAGATGTGTACCGGCATAAACGGTGGCTGGAAGACATACAAGAAGTTTGAAACCAAAGCAGAAAGAGACAGGACATTCGCTTTGCTGCTGAAGGATGACAAAGTAATAGCTGATTAACAACTAAAATGATTTAAAATGGAAAAGAACAATCAAAGTGTGGACATCAAGTCCCTGAGTAAAGAACAGCGAGCAGCCCTCATGGCCCAGCTGCAGCAAGAAGAGAAAGAAGACCGCATCGCCCGTCGTGAAACTTACGAGGCATTACGCGGTGAGTTTATGCACGAAGTAAAGACCAACGTTCTTGAGATGGTGAATGCCGTGACCGGGTTCCGCGGATGGCTGGAAAAAGAAGCCGATGCCTTTACCAAGGTGATGAAGGAATACGGCCAGGTGAAAAGCGACGAACAGCGCAGCTATACCATTACGGACGGAGACTTCCGTCTGGAAGTGAAAAGCAACAAGGTGAAAGGCTTCGATGAACGAGCCGACATGGCAGCCGACCGTCTGATTGACTATTTGAAGCGCTACATGCAGAACAGCGAGAAAGGTTCTGATGATCCGATGTATCAGATGGCCATGACCCTGCTGGAGCGCAACAAGATGGGCGACCTGGACTACAAGAGCATTTCAAAGCTGTATGAACTGGAAGATAAGTTCGATGAAGAGTATGCAGACATCATGCGCCTGTTCAAGGAAGCTAATGTAGTGCAGCGCAATGCCACCAACTACTACTTCAGCCGCCGCAACCCTGAAAACGGCGTATGGACCCGCATTGAACCCAGTTTCTGCCGTTTGTAGCCGAAACCCGTTAACCCTATAAACAGAAAGCGCCGCAGTTGTTATAATTGCGGCGCTTTTGTTCTTAAAATAGATGGAAATCAGTTATTTTTGTAAGAGAAATAAAATGTATGGGCAAAGGACGGGATAAAGAACTGATCAAGCTGCGTGACGAGGCACTATGCCGTCGTTACTACTATTGGACAGAAATACAGCGGTTGCGGTTCGACGATGCTTTAAAAGTGTTGTCGGAGCGCGAATTCTTTATATCCGAGGAACGTATCATGACCATCATCCGCCGGAAATCACGTGAGGGAACAGACTACAATCTGAAGCCTGTTCCCAAGGTGAAAGCCCCCCGTCTGACTGCCGCCCAGCTGGAACTATTCCCCATAAGATGACGGCATGGCCGATTCATCGTGCAGTGTGAATGAGAACGTCATTTCATAGACCTTGATGTAATGCGGCATGGCATACGAACGGCTTTTCTCGCGTACCAGCGGCGAAGCGTTGTCCGTGCATTGCAGACACTGCAGCGACTTGTATAATTTCTTGGCCAGCTGCTGCCTTTCCCTCACCTTGTCATACGTGCCGGATGCGTAGCTTGTATCGTCGTAACAATCGATGGCCAGCCGGACGGTCAGTGCGGATTCGCTTTTCTGTGCCCCGTATCCGAGGTCGTGCCAGTCGGAGTTTGTATTTCCGATTAATACACAAGGGAAAGTGACCGGGTACTGGTCTTCTTCTGCTCCCATTTCCAATTGTCCGTAGTCCTCGTCGATGAGAGAGAGTTCCGGCATTTCCTGTGCAATCTGTTCCATGATTGCGATAAAAATTTCGTCCATATCGTTATTGGTTTAAAATGTTGGTAATTTCCTGGTCCACCTTTTCCCGGATACGCCGGTTCAATTCTTGCTTTCGCCCATGAACTGGCGCTGCGGGATGCGGATGTGCAGTTTCTTTTTTTGGGTAAGCGCCATGTTCCTCCAGAACTGTGCCTGCGGATTCAGTTCCTTCGGCTTGGAACGTCGTTTGACGCGTTTCTTTTGCCTGTGCCGGTTTTTTTTCTTTTTCCCGAAGCCTTGTAGAACTTGGCCCATGCAAAGCGCCTCATGCGGTCTGTGACGGTGACATCGATTTCCCCGCCCCAGTTGTTGATGGGTGCATAGACCACCTCGTTGAATACCCTTACCCGGTAGTCTGCAGGTGTATATCCGACCGATTTGAACAGATGTTTCCTGCCGGAGAGCAGCGTTCCATAATGCTGGCGGCATCGGAACCTCCCGAGGACAGCCGTTTGGCTTTGGGCCAAGGGTGAAGACCGCCATTGACAAATCCACCCTGCCGGAAGTTATCCTGAAAATGGTCTTTGGCCATTCGTCCTACCATGACTGGCATTTTGCGGCGCATCATACTGTCCAGCCTGTCACGTTTCCGCTTTATCATTTCCGTAAAATCTTTTATGTCCATAATCATCAGTAATTCAAGAATAATTTATAACTTTGCAACCGAGGCTTCCAATATGCCTTTTATGCGTTATGAATATACCGGAACAAGTAAAGAACGAGGCCCGTGTACTTATTGAGCAATACGGTGACACCTTCGAATACCTTGGTATTTATGAAGGCCAGGAAGCCTATGTGTTCAAGTTTCCGGGGGACTCCTGTACCGGTTATCCTTTCGTCTATCTGTATGACGGTAAAGACGCAACCGAAATAACCGGTCCGTTATCCCTTGACGTTATCGATTCATGTATCGAAAATATCGAGGAAGGAGACATCGAATAGCTTATTGTCAATTCTCAGGACTCCCCTGCAGTTGTGGGAAGTCGCAGCTCCTATTTCACATAAATATTTTACGTCTTTCCATTCCATTCCTGAACCGGCAGAATTATCGCTTTGGGGTTCGATATACCTTAGTTCACCATCCGCAAACCGTTGCAGGATTGTAGCATGACCTCCTCCACTTTTCCAGCCGATGCACAATTCATACACGCCTTCTTCCTTACATACCTCATTGAAATACTCCATGTACCTTTTAGGGGTCATTTTCAGGTATCCTTTGTGCGCAAGCCAGCTGTTTATACTTATATGTTGCGCCGGAGTACCGTCGGTGTTTTTCCAGACTTCAAAAGCACGTCCATTACTCAGATATTCAAGTTTAGACCCTGCGACATTGCCTTTGGCGGTAATATCCCATCCACGTAATCGTAAAGCGTATGCCGGTGCGCAAGTCTGGCAGTTGATACTGTATGGAGTATCCCGTTTTTTATCGTAATCGCTGTTCTTCCGGTATCTGTTTCCCCTTTTATCGCGTATATTCCTTTGGAATCCAAAATATACTCTTCCACATGTTTGGGATTTGCATTCTGTTTGTCCGCCTTATCCACATCCATAGGTTTTCCTTTTTTGATTTTAAGAGCCTTTTCCATTTCGAGGTTGTTCCGGGCAATGGCCATTTTTTCCTCCCCGGTAAGGTAGTCCGGCATTTCCGCAATCATCTCGTCAATACGGGCCATAAGTTTATCCACCGCTTTTTGGGCACCCTTGTGGCTTCTGCCTGATATGGATGATTGTCGGAAAACAGTTTGCCGTCCGTTCCCGGATTGTTATCCAGTCCGGGCTGGGGCTTGTTCTTGTCGTCTTCGTCCGGAAGTGGTGTCGGCTCCTCGTCGGTGGCAGTGAGGTCGCACTTGCAGTTCCACCGGTCGCCCGGTCGGTGGATGTTCCAGAACGTGTCATCAATCGGCCGGATGGTATTCCAGAACGGGCGGTGGTCAGCCCCCGGATGAATGGAGGTGGACGGTAGCCATTTGAGGTTGGGCAGAATATCGCGTTCGCGCAGGAACTGTTGCCAGTCAGCCGCCTGATGCGCCCGGATGACCGCCGTATCATACTCCGTCCGCAGCCAGTGACGAACCTGATGGGAAGCAATGGGCAAGACTTCCTGTACCCATTTGTCGAACGGTTTTAAAATGCCGTTTGAATCCAATAAAAGTCGTGCCATGTCATTCTGCATACGATGTACCTTGAATGCCGAGAATACGGCATTGTTCCGGAGTATGGCATTTCTGAAATCCTCGTCCGGAGTAATGGCCTTGGATTTGCTGAACCCTTCCTTTGCCGCCTTGTCCATCTTTGCCCATATTTCATTGAACAGGTTGATTTCGATTTCGGTTGCCGGATGAAAGTCCCTGCTGTATATGTTCAGCAAGGCACGCCGCAGCACCTCTTCGGAGAAGTCAAACTCCATGGAGATGCTGCCATTATCAGCCGCATACAGTCTGTCGACTACCAGTCTAAAGCTGCCCCGTCTGCCGGCTTTCACGAAAAAACCTTTTGAGCCAGTTCCGGAAGTTTCTTTTCTGTTTCGGTGTCGGTTCATCATCCCGTCCCTTATTCGCTGGCTCCGGCTCCTTCTTCGGGCTTGGAATCTGGTCGGCTTGTTCAGCCGTCTTTTGTTCCGCCTTCAGCTGCTCGTAATTGGCCGGTTTGTCGATACCGAATTCCTCATAGAGATAGTCGTCGTCGATGGGGATGTTGAAGTTCTTCTTCAGCTGCGTGAGGATGGATATTTTGGTACCGGCATCCGTTTCCTTCGGTTCGGGGAAACAGAACGTACCCCCTTCGGTGTTGATGCCCATGCGCAGCAGAATGTCCGTCATGTCGTAATTCAGCACGTTGAGCACGTACTTCCGGTCGGCCTCCAGTACCTTGTCCTCTACTTTCTTATGAACGTACCCAAAGCCTGCGTGCCTTTTTCGGACGATTCGGTGGTCAGCGTATTGCCCAGTATCAGTTTGGAAATTTCGTTGTTGCACCGCTCGCAGAGGCGTTCATAGACATCGGCAGACCCTGTTTTGTTTCCGGCTTCCGTGAGTTTGAGTTCCGTGTCCTTGGCATGGAAGAACTGCGCCAGACTTCCGGCATTGGCCGCATCCTCCATGGCCCGCTGGCGTGACTCGTCGTCGTCGGAATCATAGATATATTCCTGGATAGGCATGCCGAATACCTCGGAGAACTGTGCCCAGTCGCCCGTAGTGTTACGTTTGTAGATGACCCAAGGTGCAGCCTTGGCCAACAGCCCCAAATCGGACGGTGAACCCACAAACAGCAGGTCGGTATATTCATTCCAGGAATGGCCGGTAATGTCCGTCTGGTGGCGCAGGATGAGTTCCCTGACCGGATCCACATGCTTGCGTGGTACCAGGTCATAATCCACCCACTCCTGCAGCTTGTAGAACTGGCAGAGCGAGAAGCCCCAGAATTTCGCATCAAGGATGTCACCCACCAGCCGGTTGAACCAGGGCGACTGTATCTGTTCGTTGATTTATCGTCGGGCTTCCCGTCCACCCGGAATTCCATGTTGGAGCACAGCACGGCATTCTTTCGCTTTTCGAGCACACAGGAAAGGTGGGTATCCATCAGAATGTCCTCGTAGAGTCATAAAGTTTGTAACGTCGCGAGAAATCGACATTCTCGGCCACCCTTACGGCTGCCATGTAGTCGGAAATGTCCAGCCCGAAGCGTTTGGGCTGTGTGAGCACAATCACATTCGGTCTCTTTTGTCCCGGCAACGTGAAGTTTCCCCCTACGGTGATGATGCCGGCTTTGTTGTTTTTTCTGTTTTTCTTTTTCATGATGCTTGCTTTTTACCAGTGGTTCGTTCGTTTGCGGTTGCTTTGAATGCGGAAATCCGACCTGCCCGCCCTTTGTTCCTCGGGCAGCAGCGGAGCCCCTTCGATTGAAATGTCCTCGTCGGCCACCGCCTTCATCCATTCCACCGCCCGTTCGTAACGATCCTTGCGTACCTGGGAAAGTTTCTGCGGGTTGTGGATGCAGAAGATGTGATAGACCGCCATGTCGATGACCATCATCAGCACGAGCTGGTTACGGTTCTCGCCGGTGGCTGCAAAATCTTGTTGCAGTCGTAGCGTTTGCCCAGATAACACCGCATTTCGGCAATGGCCCTGTCCTCGCAAACCTCAATGACCGTTTCGTCTTCGCGAACCAGTGCGTCGAGGATGTCTCGGTGGATGCTCGCATCGTAATCGGTAAGTTCAACAAATTTGCTCATAGTCCTATTGTTTTAGAGTTGTCATAATCTTTTCTTATTCCGTTTTCTTACATCCTTCCGTGATCGGAATACGGGCGGTTCAATGCGCCTGATCAGTTCGTCAATGATACGGTTCGCCCCTTCGACCGCATCCGGTCCGTCGGCCGGATAGCGCATGGTCAGGGTGAACAACTTGATTGATCCTCCAGTTCCTTCATGTGCGGATTGTCCCGTTCAGCCTCGTTGAGGATGAGGTTCCCCTCGCGGTTGAGCGTTCAAGGTTGGCCTCGATGCGCGTAGCCTTGTCCGTCTTCTTCTCCTCGTCGCCCCGGATGAACAGCGCAATCTTCTGTTCGCGGCGTACTTTTGCCACCAGCGGTTTGAACACCTGTTGGAAGAAAGGGTCCTGCAGCTTGTTGTTCTCCATGTAGCAATAGACATTGGTCTTGCCCCCGACAAATTCAAGCATCCGGACATACCAGTCAATGAACTCCGCATTGAGCGCCTGTGCCAGGAAAGTCTTGATGACGTAAAGCCTGCCACCCAATTTGCCACAGAGCGAAACCGTCTTGAAGGATTTGCCTTTCTTACCCTTGCTTTCGCCCGGTGCCGGTCGCCATACACCACGAGGAACTTGAATTTGGAGAGTGCCGGAACCTTGCCGTATGCAATGTTTTCGAATACCTCTCCCACGGAAATCGGGTTGTTGAAATATTCTCCCTGTGCCGCCTTTTTGGATATTTTGGACAGTGTGCGGTCGATGTCCTCTTCCGAGTTCTTTTCCGGCCATGTGGAAAAACCGTTTTTGTCGCGGATGTTCACGATGTCCCAGGAGTCGGCCATTTCGCCCGCCCTCACCACGCAGCAGTCCTTGGCGATGATGTTTCCGCAGAAGATGACCAGTGTAGGTTCGGAAATGGACCTTGTGGGATACAGCGCATTTTCCCACCAGTCCCAGCGCTTCTGGATGATGTCCGGGTTCTTGGTATCCTCGTCCGTATCAAAGTCATCGACCAGCAGTACGTCGGGACGTATGGCCTCGTTTCGCGAACCACGCGGAGATTGTCCGGCACCCAGTGCGCGGAAAGAGACCTTCCCTTTGGTGGTGAATTCATCCTCGGTCCATGAGCCCGGCAGTTCCTGTTTGCCGTAGTATGCCATGATGCGTCCGTTGGCTTCGAGATTGGCCCGGTAGGGATCGAGCAGGCGCACCGCATTGTCCTTGCTGTTGGAGGTCAGAATCACATTCTTTTTGCGTCCGGTAAGCGTGAGATTCATGACGATGAACATGGTGACGGTGGATTTGGCCAGCTCACGGCTCCAAGAAAGCACCTCAAACCATTCATCGTGTGCAATGATCCGCCGGATAGCCTTTTTCTGGAAGTCGGCAAATTCATATTTGACATAATTCGGAAAAAAGAACTTGATCCATTCTATGGGATGTTTCTCAAGATATTCCCGGTGTTTTTCCCGTTCGGCTGCCGTCATGTTCCTATCGACCGGTGTAGCCCTTGCGATGTCTTCTTTGTACTTCTCCCAATCGAGGAGAGCGAGTCTGTCAGTCTGTTTCATTGTCTATCCCTTTATAATTTGTCTTTAATGTACGCATCGGCCAGGCGTGTAATTTCCTTTGCCTTTTCGAGGTCGGCCGCCCGTACCCAGTCGATGAGCCCGGTGAGGACACTGATGATGTCGGCAATGCCACTTCCTGCTCCATGTTGCGTATGGCCGCCGACAGTTTCCCGAGGATGTCAGCCTCCTTGGATGAGGGGACCGTTCCCTTCGGGCCGTTCGGCGATGGCCTTGTTTATTTCGGCCACCTGCCGGTAGAGGTTAGCCACCTGTTCCTGCCTTGTGAGCGTAAGCCCCACCTTCTGTTCCTCCCACTTCCCGGCCCGTACCCAGTTGGACACGGACACCCGTGACACGCCCACCCGGTCGGCGATTTCCTGCTGTGTGAGGTTTTCCTTGAGGTACAAAGTTTTTGCCCATTCCTTTTTCTGGCATTCGTCAAATCTGCCATAAATCGTCCTTTTTAGTTGTAAATCACGTTACAAAATTGCATGAAAAAGCGGGGTTTGTAAAAGCGCGTACGCATGATGACGGGTTACAGCGTTATGATAACGCCAGAAAACGTTATGATGCGGACGCGGTTTCTTGGTGCCATGGGAATGTTCTATTTTCGCACCATCGAAAGGCGGGGAAACCGCTGGTAAAGACATGACGATGAGCAGATTTTTCAATATTACAACGAGTGACGACGGCACCAGTACGATATTCCTGTACGGGGACATCGGAGACTATACGGAGGTGCAAAGCGGGCGCATAGCCCAGGAACTGATGGAAGCCGAACGCGTGAGCCGACGCATCCATGTGCGTATCAACAGCAACGGCGGGGAAGTGTACAGCGGCATTGCGATATTCAACGCCCTGCGCCATAGCCAGGCCGACATCCGCATTTATGTGGATGGCATAGCCGCCAGCATGGCCAGTGTGATAGCCCTTTGCGGCAAGCCCGTAGAAATGAGCAAATATGCCCGTCTGATGCTGCACAGTGTGAGCGGCGGGTGTTACGGCAACAAGCAGGACCTGCAGCGTTGCATGGAAGAGATAGAAAGCCTGGAAGGAGCTTGAGTGAAATCTATGCCGAGCGGCTGGGCATGAGCAAGGAAGAAGTGAAACAGACCTATTTTGACGGCGAGGACCATTGGCTGACCGCCAAGGAAGCCCTGGACCTTGGTTTCATAGACGACATCTATGATGCAGACCCCGTGCCGGCAGACAGTACACCGGCGCAGATATATACTTTATTCAATAACCGGCTCGTTGAGCCACAAAAAAACAGAGAAGACATGAATCTGGAAGACGTAAAGAAACGCCCGCGCTTCAAGGACTGCGCGAGTGATGCGGATGTGTTCCGCCTGATGGACCAACTGGAGGAAGAGGCAGGCAAGGTACCTATCCTTACGAAAGAGAACACCGACCTGAAGGCCAAGGTGAAGACCTACGAAGACAAGGCTGAAGCCGAAGACCTTGCCGCCCGCAAGCAGCTGCTTGACGCAGCCGAGCAGGACGGTCGCATTGATGCGACTACCCGCCCCATCTACGAAAACCTTTTGGCCAATGACCGCGAGAACGGCGAAAAGGCCCTGGCCCAACTGCCGGTAAAGCGCCGTGTGATGGAAGACCTGCATCTGGAACCGAATGGTGAAGAAAGCCCCTGGAACAGGCGTATGCGAGAAATTAAGGACAAACGTAAAAAGTGATTGAACTATGGCAATAATTGTAAGAAACACGAATTACAGCGGCGAGGTACTGGAACAGTTGCTGACGCTTGCCGCTACGAGCAATGAGATTGTGGAAAAGGGGCTGATCATGGTGATTCCCGGTGTGGAGAAGAAAATCAGCCTGCCGCGCCTGAAGACCGGCAAGATGCTCCAGAAGCGCAAGGAGAACCCCGGCGTGGAGGATTCGAAGGGCAACTTCAACTACGACGAAAAGAGTCTTGACCCGGTGGACTTCATGGCCTTTACGGTGTTTAACCCCCGCACGTTCGAGAACATCTGGCGCAAATGGCAGCCGAAGGCAACCTGGTATTCTCGGAACTTCCGCCCGAAGCGCAGAACGCCCTGCTTGCCGAGTTGGCCAAGCGGGTACAGTTTGAACTGGGTGACCACTATGTGAACGGTGAATATGGGATGATGACGACCACTTGTTTAACGGCATCCTGACCCAGATGGCCAAGGATACTGAGGTGATTGTGGTGGACAGCGCAGAATCGACCATGCTGGGCAGACTGAAAGCCATGCGTGCGAAGATTCCCGTGGCCATCCGCAACAACCCGGACCTCCGCATTCTGATGAGCGTGAACGACTTTGACAAGTATGATGACGAGCTGACCCAGCGCGAGTCCAAGAACACGAGCGAAACCGATGTGAATGCCCGTCGCTACAAGGCATTACCATTGAGACGCTTGCGGCCTGGCCGATGATCTGATTGTGTGCACCCTCTGTTCGCCCGATGCCGGCGGCAACCTGTTTGCGGCTGTGAACCTGCAGGACGATGAAGACGTGATTCAGATTGACAAGATCTCGAACGCGAGCGAACTGTACTTCTTCAAGATGCTGATGAAGGCTGACACGAACATTGCCTTCGGTGAAGAAGTGGTGGTGCTGGACAAGCGAAGCAACCCCGTGTTCAAGGCGAGCGAGAAGAAGATTTCAGTTGACCCTGCCAGTGTGACCCTTGAGGCAACCGGTGGCAGTGAAGAAGTGACCGTGACCGCCAGCGGAGAATATGAGATAGGCAGTGCCCCTGCCGGCTTCAAGGTGGAAGCGACGGATAAAGCGTGAAGATTTCGGCCGGTGCAAACAGTGGCAGTCAGAAAACCGGTACACTGACCCTTACGCTCAATGCCGACCGCAGCAAGACGGCCAAGATTACCATTACCCAAAACCAGAAAGGATAAGATGGTATGGCAAAATTGAAGTATCTGGTAATTCACTGTACGGCAACCCCGGAGGGGCGTGAGGTATCATCGGCGGACATCCGGAAGTGGCACACTTCGCCCGTAAGCCAGGGTGGCAGAGGTTGGAAACAGGTGGGCTACACCGACCTGTTCCACCTGCAGGGCGGTGTGGAACGCTTGGTGAACAACAACGAGGATGCGCAGGTGGATCCCTGGGAAGTGACCAACGGAGCCAAGGGGTACAACAGCGTGAGCCGCCACATTGTGTATGCCGGCGGTGTGGCCAAGGACGGCAAGACCCCGAAGGACACCCGCACCGGCTGCCAGAAAAAGGCACTGGAGAAGTATGTGAAGGACTTCCATCGCAGATTCCCGGATGTGCGCATTGTGGGACACAACGAGCTGGCGGCCAAAGCCTGCCCCAGTTTCGATGTACAGAAATGGCTGAAAGAAATAGGTATTAACCAATAATAAAAGAAGCAATCAATGAAACGAATTATGCTGTTTATGATGCTGATGCTGGGAACAGTATCGGCTGTGATGGCCCAAGGGGCCGATGTTCCGGCAACGGACTATGACGCAATGATTGGCACCTTTGCCGGTTTCGTCGGCGGTGTGGTGGTGCTTACTGAAGGGTTGAAAGGTTTGTTCCCCAACATGAAAGGCTGGGTGACGCAGCTGGTGAGCTGGTGTGTGGGCTTGGTGTGCGCGATGCTACTGTGGTGGCTTGATGCCGGATTTGTGAGTGATGTGAGCTGGGACATTGCCTTGCTCTATGGTTTTGGTGCCTCACTTGTAGCCAATGGGGTAGCCGACACGGGACTGGTGCAATGGGTTATCGGACTATTCCGAAAGAAACGCGAGGAAGCAGAATAAAAGGTTGACTGACTAAAAAACGGGTGGTATGGACTTTAGCGAGATCATGAACATTATTCTTAGCGGCGGCCTTGTGGGCACTGCAGCAGCCATCGGTTCCCTGCGTGCTACGGTGAGGAAAGCGAAAGCGGAAGCGATGAAAGCCGAAGCCGACGCAGAGGGTGTGCGTGTGGATAACGCAGAACATGCCACCCGCGTTTTGGTGAGCAATATTGTGGTACCCTTAAAAGAAGAACTGAATGCAACAAGAAAAGACCTGCAGGCCAACAAGCGCGAAATGGCGCGACTGCGCAAGGCCATTGACACTGCCAACAGTTGCCGCCATCATGATGACTGTCCTGTGCTTGGCGGGCTGCGCAAGCAGCAGGAAGAGCACGACGGTGGAGAAGATACAGACGGAATCGGCAAGCACCGACAGCGCGAGCGGAAGCCGACGGGCGGGACTGGTGATGGCGGGTATACCGGCGAGTTCGGTGAAGCTGTCTATACCTGCGGACAGCCTCCGTAAACTTCCTGAAGGTGCCGTGTACCGTGGCAAGAGCGGACAGGCGAATCTGACCGTAGGCAGCGACGACAGCGGGAACATCGTGGCCGAAGCCTCGTGTGACAGTCTGCAGCAGCTGGTGCTATGGTATGAAGAAGAGCTGGCGCGTATCCGTAGCGAAACCAAGAGCGAAATTTCAAATGACGTTCAAACGGTAGAAAAACGCCCTCCGAACCGGATGCGGACGTTTATCACAGGTGTATTGGCCGGCTTGCTTGTCGGTATGTTATTAACAATGAAACTGAAAAAAAGATGAACAAGAATTTCATGTACGGCATAGGAGCCGTAAAGTATAAGGATTTCACAATCGGGTATATTGAAAAGAACTCGTTTGACCTGGGCGGCAAGAAACCCGAGGCCGCGAAGATCGAGGCCGAACAGGTGCAGGGTGCCCCGGTGCTGGTCATCCCACAGAGTAACGGCGGCATCGCCCCGACGTTCAATGTGATCCAGATGAACTATTCGAACCTGCACAAACTGCTTGGCGGCAGCCTGCATTATAAGAAAGAAGACTCGGAAAAGAAAACTCCGATCGGCTGGACAGCCCCGTCGGAGGTGCTTGTCATGCAGGGACCATGGGAACTCTCCCTCGTGTCCGGACAGAGCGTACTGATTCCCAACGCCACGCTGCTTTCCAATCCTGCAGGCAAGCTGACCCTTACAGAAACCTCCAAGATAGAGGTTACGCTCGAAGTGGCGATGCCGGAGGACGGTTCGCAGCCTTACGGCGTGTTCGATACGGAAGCAATACCGGACGAGTGGGGGCAGTACAAGCTGCCGCCGGCGGAAGCCGCGGCTGCAGCATCGCTCCAAAGCGAGGAGGGCTAACGTATGGCTGACCGGCTGGAACAACTGATAGAGATGGAGTGTGCGGACGCGCTGCTTGACAGCGGCGTGTCCGTACCTCTTAAAAGGTGGAAGCTTCCGTGGCTGAAACGCCCGGTGGAGGTGCGTGTGACGATGAAGCGTCCGAGGCTGCGGGGTCAGATTCTGCTGGCGCGGGAATACCTGAAGACGGGTGTCAAACCCGATTGGCAACCGAAGGACAAGACCGAGGAACTGGCCTTTGTGGCGGAGCATGGTAAGGCTGTGAGCCGCCTGCTGGCTATATGGTATGCCGGGGATACGTGTCGCGGCACGTGGGCATCGGGGTGACAGCGTGGGTACTGCGGAACTTTGTGGAGTGGCGTTATCTGACGGCCATGTTCCGAACATTCGAGCGTCTGATGGGCACGAAGGATTTTATGCGTATTATCAGCTCGACAGCGCGGGCGAACCCGATGACTCCGAGACTGAGCCAGGCAAGGAAGGGGAGTTAAGAACCGGTATGAAGGTTCCCATAGCCCTTTCGGCTTCGTGTGGCAGATTGCATCGGCGACCGGCTGGAGCGTGGATTACATCCTTGATGGGGTGAATTACCAGACGCTGATCATGATGCTGAGCGACGCGCCGCGGTATGTGCGGAAAAAGCAAGGCGGCGGAAACGGTGCTCCCAGACCGGAACACAGCGCCGAGGATGAAGCGAACGATATAGTAGGATTTTTTCAAAGCAAACTGGAATGAGCAAACCTGTAGAAGTTGAATTTTTGATGAAGGACAAACTCACGCCCGGCATGAACAAGGCCGAGCGTGAGGCGCTGGAACTGCGTAATACCGTCAGGCTGCTGGAGGCTGAACTGGAAAGCTGCGCCTTGCCGGGGAGACGGCTGCCCCCAATCTGGACCAGAGTGCCAATATCGCGCAGATCCATGCACTGGAGAAGCAGCTTGAGGAATTCGCGCGGCAACTGAAACTGCTGCAGGAGGAATCGGGAATCCGTGCCAGGTCACCCCTGCAGATGTACC
>ENA-OQAN01000372-OQAN01000372.1-human-gut-metagenome-genome-assembly--contig:-NODE-372-length-24319-cov-2.263517_pt1 | contig 24319 bp, 29 predicted proteins | sample MGYA00242735_ERZ504527 | MGnify/ENA primary metagenome ERZ504527 (study PRJEB26092, sample SAMD00036230) | human gut metagenome | host: Homo sapiens | study: EMG produced TPA metagenomics assembly of... | reverse complement strand
ATGTACCGTGCACTGATAGCCTGTGTCACAGAGGACAATGCTGCCAGTGATGCTTTGCATTTGAGGCTGGGATTTAAAAAAAGTTTCCCATTTTAAGAAGGTAGGATTGAAATTTGGACGATGGTTGGATGTAGTGGATTATGAGTTGCTGTTGTCCTGAATCCGCTGTCCGGAATGAACTTTTTAGGACTGTATGGAGTTATAAGCTTGTACCTAAATTAAAATAACCAACTATGACTCAAGTAAACATTAAGAGGGTTTATGATGAACCTTCTGAACAAGACGGCTATCGTGTTTTGGTAGATCGTCTGTGGCCCCGTGGCATGAAGAGGGAATATTTGAAATACGATTATTGGGCAAAAGAGGTCACTCCATCCAATGATTTAAGGAAATGGTTTCATGCGGATGTAGAAAAAAGATGGGGGGCTTTTGCGGATATGTATCAAAAAGAATTGAAAGAATCGGATGCCGCTAAAGCGTTCATTGATAAGATAAAAGCTTATTCGAAGGTAACATTACTTTACGCTTCAAAAGAACAAGAACGAAATCATGCCAACGTATTAAAACATTATTTAGACACACATTTGTAGTTTTTGTGCAAAAAACAAGTATCTTTGCAGGCAATTATGGCTCCCGCTTCTAAAAAATAGGGAGTTTTCGTTAAATAATCAATACTAATGAGAGATGCCACCCATGTAAGGTGTGTTCATGTATAATGAATGCATCTGTAATTTTGTGTGACATTTCGGGTAAAAAGAGAAAGATTATGATACAAAAGGTTCTAATTGCCAACCGTGGCGAGATAGCCGTGCGCGTTATGCGCTCTTGTAAAGAGATGGGTATCCGCACTGTGGCTGTTTTTTCGGAAGCCGACCGTACGGCGCGTCATGTGATGTATGCAGACGAAGCCTGCCTGATAGGGCCTGCCGCTTCCAAAGAAAGTTATCTGAATATAGATAATATCATTAAAGCTGCAAGGCAACATCATGCCGATGCCATTCATCCCGGTTATGGTTTTTTGTCCGAGAATGCTGATTTTGCCCGCCGATGCAAAGAGGAGGGGATCATCTTTATCGGCCCTTCCGCCGAGACGATGGAAGCGATGGGTGACAAGATTGCCGCCCGTAAGCGTATGATTGCCGCAGGCGTTCCCGTGGTCCCCGGTACGGAACAACCGTTGCAAAGTGCCGAAGAGGCGGTACGTATCTGTAATGAAATAGGCTATCCTGTCATGCTGAAGGCTTCTATGGGAGGCGGCGGTAAAGGGATGAGGCTGATACACAGTGAAGACGAAGTGGTGGAGGCATATAACACCGCCCGTTCCGAGTCCATGTCTTCTTTCGGGGATGATACGGTTTATCTGGAAAAATTTGTGGAGGAACCCCATCATATAGAATTTCAAATTCTGGGTGACAATCATGGCAATGTAATCCATCTGTTTGACCGCGAGTGTCTGTCCAGCGTCGCAACCAGAAGATTGTAGAGGAGAGCCCGTCTCCGTTCCTTACTCCGGAACTCCGCCAGGAGATGGGGGAAAAGGCAGTGGCTGCCGCCAGGGCGGTGAACTATTCGGGAGCCGGAACTATCGAGTTTCTGGTGGACAAGAACCGCGATTTCTATTTTCTGGAGATGAACACCCGTTTGCAGGTGGAGCATCCCATCACCGAAGAAGTGGTGGGCGTGGATCTGGTAAAAGAACAAATCCGTATAGCCAATAACGAGGTGCTGCACCTGAAGCAAGAAGAACTTTTCCAGCGCGGTCATGCCATCGAATGTCGTATCTGTGCGGAAGACACGGAGAACAACTTCATGCCTTCGCCGGGTATCATCAAACAGCTGACGGAGCCTAACGGCATCGGCGTACGCATTGACAGCTACGTTTACGAAGGTTACGAGATTCCCATCTATTACGACCCGATGATAGGCAAGCTGATTGTATGGGCTACGACCCGCCAATATGCCATAGAACGTATGCGCCGGGTACTTTACGAGTACAAGATTACGGGGCTGAAGACCAACCTCAGTTATCTGAAACGCATCATGCATACCCCCGACTTTGTAAAGGGTGAGTATAATACCTTGTTCATAGAGAAGAACTCGCGTATGCTGCTCCGTGGCAACGGTAATAATGAGGAGATTGAGAATATCGCCATGATCGCCTCTTATATTGACTATCTGATGAATCTGGAAGAGAACAAGAGTCCCCAGCTGTCTGATGCCCGTCCCATCAGCCGCTGGCGTGAGTTCGGCTTGCAGAAAGGAGTATTGAGAATCTGATTCTTCATTTAATTAAGCAAAAGTATGGAAATACATATTGGAGACCGCGTAGCCGATGTGACGTTGGTGAGCAAGGAAGGAAACAAGGTACAGTTTATGATTGACGGAAAACCGTATGATGTGGATATCGTTATGGCCGAGAACGGAAGCTGTTCCATCCTGCACGATGGCAATTCCTTCAATGCCGAACTGATCCGTGGGGAGGGTGGAAAGAGTTATGATGTGAATATGTTCTACCGTTCCTATCATGTGGACATAGTGGACACCCAGACCAAGTATCTGCGTATGAAAAAGGGCGGCGAGGAGAGACAGGATGACAAGATTGTAGCTCCCATGCCCGGAAAGGTTGTAAAAATCCGTCCGCGAAAGACGACCGTCTGTCATCCGGGGATATTGTGGTAGTGCTGGAGGCCATGAAGATGCAGAGCAACTACAAAGTGACCTCGGACTGCACGGTAAGGGATATCCTGGTCAATGAAGGGGATTCCGTCAATGCTAACCAGGTATTAATAGTATTGGATATAATAAAAGAAGATTGATCATGACAAGAGAAGAAATATACAGCCGGTTTGAAGAGCTGGACAAACGCGCGTCGCTGGGCGGCGGTGTGGACAAGATCGAGAAACAACACGCCCAAGGGAAGATGACCGCTCGCGAGCGTATCGGAATGTTGCTGGACAAAGGTACGTTCAATGAACTGGACAAGCTGGTGAACCACCGTTGTACCAACTTCGGCATGGAGAAGAAGCAGATTGCCGGAGATGGTATGGTCACCGGTTACGGAAAGATAGACGGCCGTCCGGTGTTTGTCTATGCATATGATTTTACCGCACATGGCGGCTCGCTGAGCGAGACCAATGCTGCCAAGATTGTAAAGGTTCAGCAACTGGCTTTGAAGACGGGAGCTCCCGTTATCGCCTGAACGACTCGGGAGGCGCACGCATCCAAGAAGGGGTGAACAGCCTTGCCGGATATGCCTCTATTTTTTATCAGAACACTATCGCCTCAGGTGTTATCCCGCAGATTTCCGCCATCTTGGGTCCTTGTGCCGGAGGAGCCTGCTACTCACCAGCACTAACCGATTTTATCTTTATGGTAAAAGAGAAGAGCCACATGTTCATCACCGGCCCGGATGTGGTGAAGACTGTGACTAACGAGGAGGTGGGCAAGGAGGAACTGGGCGGTGCCTATACCCACAGCAGCAAAAGCGGTGTGACCCATTTTATGTGCGACAATGAGGAGGAGACGCTGATGAGTATCCGCGAATTGCTGAGTTTCCTGCCTTCCAACAATATGGAGGATGCGCCGTTGGTTCCCTGCAACGATGACATCCATCGTCAGGTGGAGGCGTTGCAGACTGTCATTCCCGAAGATCCGAATATGCCTTATGATATAAAGGATATCATCGAACCGGTGCTGGATAACCAGTATTTCTTCGAGGTGATGCCTCACTTTGCTAAAAATGTGGTGGTGGGGTTCGGTCGCCTGGGAGGTCGTTCCGTAGGTATTGTTGCCAATCAGCCCGCCTGGCTGGCCGGCGTCCTTGACATTGACGCCAGTGACAAGGCTGCCCGTTTTATCCGTTTCTGCGACTGCTTTAACATTCCTCTGATCACTTTCGAGGATGTTCCCGGCTTCCTGCCCGGAACAATACAGGAACACAACGGCATCATCCGCCACGGTGCGAAGATAGTTTATGCATACGCCGAAGCTACAGTGCCCAAGGTAACTTTAATTACCCGTAAAGCTTACGGAGGTGCCTACATTGTCATGTCCAGCAAACCGACGGGAGCCGATGTGAACCTGGCTTATCCACAGGCGGAAATAGCGTTATGGGAGCTGCGGGAGCTGTAAATATCCTCTATCGGAAATCCACTCCTGAAGAAAAACAAGAAATAATCAAAGATTACGAAGATAAATTCTCTAACCCTTATTGTGCGGCAGAACGCGGCTTGATTGATGAAGTGATTATGCCCCGTGACACCCGCTATAAACTCATTCAGCTTTGGAAATGTGTCACAACAAAAACCAAAGCAATCCGCCTAAGAAACATGGCAATATGCCTTTATGATAAAAATCAAGATTCTGCCACAGATTATTCAGATTGACACCAGCCCAATATTAAACAGTTGGTTCTCAATGGAAATAACCGGTGAAAATCTGCGTAGCCTGTGGCGGAAAAGCTTTTTACCTCGTCTCTTTGCTATTCTTTATTCAGCCATGCATTGATCTGTGTCTTGATTTCTTCTTGTGTGTCGGTGTCAAAGCTGCCGATACGGGTGGTATGGCTGCCGCCGGGTAACACATAAACTTTTATGTTTTTCTTGTTCTTCAGCCAAGTAACGCCCGAAGCTGTCCAAGGATCATTGCCGCCATAAATATAGATCATTTCGGGATCATTCTCTTTCAGGAATTTTACTACCTTATTATATAGTGTCTTGTCAAATTTGAGATTTGACAGTTCGGGCGGTAACATTACCTTATGAAGATAGTCACGGCTACTCTTTATCGTCAGATACTTTTTGAAAGGTTTGATGTCATATCCGTAATACCCCAGTTCTTTGGCTGCTTGCACATTGAAAGAAGGGTAGGGAGATTGTTCGGAGAAATAATCCGGCTCACAAATAGCCATGAAATGCTTGAATAGAGTGTGATCATCGGCATCTGTTTCCGGAATTTTATTTACAGGAGTTCCCCATTGCCATAGGGCAAATGAGTATTCCAATACATTGAAGTCGTATACTTCGGCTATAGGAATGCGGAAGGTATATCCTTTATCTGAGCAATATTTTTCGAACATCGGCAACAGCTGGTTTTTGCGTTTAAGTACTTCCAGTTGAAAGTTTTCAACTCGTTTCCGGTTTTCGGGAGTCGAAACTTTATTGGCAATGAACGGTTCGTGACGGCCGTCCTCCAATGATTTGTTGAGGGGGGCTACGTAAGGTACGGAGATATCCACATCATCGGGAAAGTAAGTGCGATAGAACATCGTAGTCTGTCCGCCTTTGCTGATTCCAGTAGCTATCCATTTCTGATCGTATAGTTGTTTCAAAGTCGTGGTTACATGATGCAAATCATACAGTGAATTTTCAACCGTGAGATAATCCCAATTGCAGGGCTTCGGCATGGACTCACCAAAGTAACGGTATTCCACGAATACCAGATTGGCGTTGAATAATTTGGATAACTCTTCTTGATAACGCGGATGGGTGGCATAATGGGCGGCATAGCTTCGGTAACCAGTACAGTGGGGCGGTCAAAACCTACATGCGAGAGAATAACCCTTTGCTTAAAATTCCCTGCTTCGGTGATGCGGATCCAATAGTTGATTAATGAAGAATACATATTTCTCCGGATAGGCATCACTTTGCATTGGTTTAATGTCACTGATGTCCGGAAAATTTTGAAGTCTTTTCTGTAATTCAGTGGGAGGAGCTGCGGCCTGGGCCATTTGTAAAGGCAATAAGACAGCCAGTATTGCCCATACCATAAAAGAGAGTGTGTGTTTCATCGTTTATAAATGGTTTAATAACTAATGGGCAACAAAAATAGTATTTTATTTCGATATTGTCGGGTAATCTTTTATCTTTGTGTTACTTAATAAAGCTGAGAAATATGTTTTTTCTTCATCGTATATGGAATTGGTGCAGTCGCTTCCGTCACCGTTGTGGTTACGGAGTACACTCTCCGTCTGATTTTTTTCTGATTACTTCTGTCGTTTATGAAAAATATCACTATTATGCTTATCGGGTATTGAAGGAAAGAGGATTTCCTGCTTATTTGCCACATTATCGAAGAAAAGTGAACCGTTTACTATTCCGGTTGGTTAATTATTTCAGACCAAAGTCATTGATTGAAGTGGGAATTGGTAATGGGGCATCCATAGGATATATGCGGGCTGCGTGTCATACCATGGATTCCGTCACCTTGAAAGGCAGGGATTGGACAAAGACTTCTCGACAACTGGAGGAGAAACTGTCGGAGGTGCATACATTAGATTGTCTGCATATAGGGCATACTCCTTTTTATAAAGAAGTTTTTGAACTGGTACTTCCTTATGCCGGACCTCGTAGTTGTTTTATTGTCGGAGGAATTCATGAATCGAGGGAAAAACGGAAATGGTGGGAGCAAATTGTAACCAGTGAGTCGACGGGTATCACTTTTGATTTGTATGACATAGGATTAGTCTTTTTTGATAAAGCAAGATATAAACAGCATTATATTGTAAATTTTTATAACCGGAACCATGAAGAAAAGCATGATATACACCAAAACAGGTGATAAGGGAACCACATCATTGGTAGGTGGTACTCGAGTGCCGAAAACACATATACGGCTTGAAGCTATGGCACAGTGATGAGTTGAACTCGTATTTGGGATTGTTGCAAACGTATTTGACGGATGAGGAGGATAAGCAAATCATTTTTCGTGTACAAAATAAATTATTCTCTGTCGGTTCGTATCTGGCAACGGATCAGACACAAATCGATTTGCGTATGGAAGTCGTATAGAGGATGAAGACATCCGGATGTTGGAGCAGGCAATTGACGTAATTGACAATGAGCTTCCTCCTTTGAATGCTTTTATTCTGCCGGGAGGTGACCGTGGAGCAGCCGTTGGACATATTTGCCGGACGGTGTGTCGCCGTGCCGAGCGACGTATTCTTGCATTGGCTGAAGAATGTGACATAGATGCCCGTGTAACAGCATTTGTCAACCGTTTATCTGATTATTTATTCATTTTGACCCGAAAGTTAAATCATTTAACTAAAACAGATGAAATTTTTTTGGGATAAAAGTTGCAAATGAAATAATTTATTATACTTTTGCGGCTAATTAGAGAACAAAAGAAAAGTATTTAACTTAAAAAATAAGAAAACTATGTACTGGACATTAGAATTGGCCTCGAAGTTAGAGGATGCTCCTGGCCTGCTACAAAGGATGAGTTGATTGACTATGCAATGCGTTCGGGCGCTCCGTTGGAAGTAATCGAAAACTTGCAGGAGATGGAAGATGAAGGCGAAATCTATGAAAGTATAGAAGATATTTGGCCGGATTATCCGAGCAAAGAGGATTTCTTTTTCAACGAAGAAGAATATTAGAAAGAGAACATAGCGGACAGAATAAAAAATTCTGTCCGTTTTTTGTTTGATATTTCTTCTTGGAAGGGGGTATTGGAAAGCGTAATGTAACTTTCCTGAGAGATTGAACATTATACATGGAAAAAGTGTTTATCTTTGTGGCGTAAACTAAAAATAGACAAACATGAAAAAGATTATTAGTGTATTAATGGTAGCTGTATGTTTGATGATGGCTGCTCCTGCTCAGGCTCAGTTGCACTTTGGAGTAAAAGGTGGCTTGAACCTGTCAAAGGTTAGTTTCTCGAAATCAGATTTAAAAGGAGATAATAAAACCGGTTGGTTCATTGGTCCGATGGCTGAATTCACCCTGCCCATTATTGGGATTGGTGCGGATGTTGCGGCTTTGTATTCACAGACAGAACTGGCTGCAAAGGGATATTCCACCGATGCAAAACTGAAAACGATTGAGATTCCGGTAAATTTGAAATGGTCTTTCGGACTTGGAAGTATGTTGGGTGCTTATATTGCTGCCGGGCCTCAGTTCGGTTTCAATATTGGTAATAAGAAAGGATTTATGAATTATGATCTGAAGAAGAACAATACCAGCTTCAATGTGGGGGCAGGTGTGAAACTGATCCGCCATTTACAGCTTGGCGTGAATTATAATTTTGCTTTGGGGCATACTGCCACTCTTTATGCTGACCCTAATATAATCCTTGATGGTAAACCACTTACTCAGGATGTGAAGATAAAGAACAACACTTGGCAAGTTTCTTTGGCATACTTGTTCTAGACAACCTTATTTAATAAAAGATAAAAAGGAGGCATTCAGTAAAGAATGCCTCCTTTTTTGTAATTTTGCACCATGAAAAAATTTCGTAGATGTCATAGTTCCATTACCTATTGCCAACCAATACACTTATTCCCTTCCTCAGGAGATGGAAGAGATGGTACAGATTGGTTGTCGGGTGATTGTTCCGTTTGGAAAGAAAAAGTTCTATACGGCAATAGTGGCAAATGTACATTATGCGGCCCCGGAGGGGTATGAAACGAAGGATATAGCTGAAGTGCTAGATTCATCTCCGGTACTGTTACCGAAACAATATGAGTCTGGCAATGGCTGGCGGAATATTATCTTTGTACATTAGGAGATGTGTACAAGGCGGCTATCCTTCGGGTATGAAACTGGAAAGCGAAACGTTGGTGGAATATAATCCCGATTTTGAGACCACCGCACCGTTACCGGAGAAAGAGCAGAAAATTCTAGATTTGTTGAGTCGGGATACAGAACAGTGTGTAACCCAGTTGGAAAAAAACAGCGGACTGAAAAATGTGTTGACTGTCATCAAGTCTTTGTTGGACAAAGAAGCCATCTTTGTCAAGGAGGAACTGAAACGTAATTACAAACCGCGTACTGAGGCGAGGGTGAGATTGGTGAACGGAGAAGCGGATGAGGCTTACTTACAACGGCTGTTCAATGAATTGTCACGTGCTCCTAAACAATTGATGATATTAATGAAGTATGTGGAATTGTCCGGTTGGGTAACCAAAGGGTATGCTTTAAAGGAAGTAACAAAGAAAGAGCTGCTTGAAAAGTCAGGAGGTTCTGTTGCCGTTTTTAACGGATTGGTCGAAAAGAAAGTCTTTGAGGTCTATCATCAGGAGATAGGACGTTTGGATAAAGGAATTTTGGATACCGGTGATATTAATCCGCTGAATATTGCGCAGCAACAGGCCTATAGCAACATTCTTCAATGCTTCAGAGAGAAAAATGTGTGTCTTCTGCATGGTGTTACATCCAGTGGCAAGACGGAAATTTATATCCACCTCATTCAGGAGGTGCTGAAAACAGGAAAGCAAGTCTTATATTTGCTTCCGGAAATTGCACTGACCACTCAGATAACTGAGCGTTTGAAAAGGGTGTTCGGACATCGGCTGGGTATTTATCATTCCAAGTTTCCGGACGCTGAGCGGGTGGAGATATGGCAGAAACAGTTGGGAGAGAAGAGCTATGACGTGATTCTCGGAGTCCGTTCCTCTATTTTTCTGCCTTTTCGTAATTTGGGGCTGGTCATCATAGATGAGGAACACGAGAATACGTATAAACAGCAAGACCCCGCCCCACGTTACCATGCCCGTAGTTCAGCCATCATGCTGGCTTCTATGTTCAAGGCGAAAGTGCTGTTGGGAACGGCTACTCCTGGTGTGGAAACTTACTTTAATGCTACCTCGGGAAAGTATGGCTTGGTAGAATTGAAAGAAAGATATAAAGATATCCGGCTTCCTCATATAGAACTGGTTGACATCAAGGAACTGGCGCATCAAAAGCGGATGCAGGGACCTTTCTCACCGGTGCTGGTCAAGCAGATAAAAGAGGCATTGGAGCGTAAGGAGCAGGTTATCCTGTTTCAGAACCGTCGCGGTTTCGCTCCAATGATAGAATGTCATACCTGCGGCTGGGTTCCTAAATGCAAGAACTGTGATGTGAGTCTGACGTATCATAAGGGCTGAACCAGCTGACTTGCCATTACTGCGGATATACCTATCAAGTTCCCCGTTCCTGCCCGGCGTGCGGTGGAGTGGAATTGATGCATCGCGGTTTCGGTACAGAGCGTATAGAAGATGATATAAAACTGATATTCCCCGAGCGAAAGTCGCCCGGATGGACTTGGATACCACCCGTACCCGTACCGCATACGAGAAAATTATCACGAATTTTGAACTGGGCAAGACGGACATTCTGATTGGTACTCAGATGGTATCCAAAGGATTGGACTTTGATCATGTCAGTGTGGTGGGGATTCTGAATGCGGATACGATGTTGAACTTCCCGGACTTCCGGAGCTATGAGCGTGCTTTCCAACTGATGGCCCAAGTGGCAGGACGTGCCGGGCGTAAAAATAAGCAAGGACTGGTCATCCTTCAGACCAAATCGCCGGATTTGCCTGTTATTCATCAAGTGATACATAATGATTATGAACAATTATACTACGATCAATTGGCAGAACGGCAGATGTTTAAGTATCCGCCTTACTATCGTTTGATTTATGTATATTTGAAACATCGCAAAGAAGATGTTCTGGATCTGGCGGCGGATACCATGGCAGCACAGCTCCGTTCCGGATTGGGCGACAGGGTATTGGGCCCGGACAAACCGCCGGTGGCCCGTATCCAGACCTTATTTATAAAGAAAATGATTGTGAAAGTGGAGCAGAATGCTTCTATAAAGAAAGTGCGTGATTATCTGCTTGCCGTGCAACGTGCCATATTGGAAGATGAACGTTTCCGTTCGTTGTTAGTATATTATGATGTAGATCCACAGTAACTGGTCCATGCACTGGATGATAATAGAAAAGATAAACGAAAATAAAGATGAAGATAGAATTAGACGTACATACCCATACCATTGCCAGCGGGCATGCATTCAGTACTTTACAAGAAATGGCGCAAGCTGCCGCCGGTAAGGGATTGAAAGTTTTAGGGATAACGGAACATTCGCCCGGTATTCCCGGTACTTGCCATCCTATTTATTTTAGAAACTTGCATGTGGTTCCCCGCCGGATGTATGGGGTGGAGCTGTTGCTGGGGGCTGAGATTAATATTCTGGATGGTAAAGGAAACCTCGATTTGGACGAGGACTATATGAAGATGCTTGATATCCGTATCGCGGGTATCCACTCTTTGTGTTATGAATATGGAACGATAGAAGAAAACACTCATGGAATGGTGCAGGCTATCAGTAATCCTTTTATTCATATTATCAGTCACCCCGGAGACGGTACGGCAGCGTTGCATTTTGAACCGATGGTATTGGCAGCCAAAGAACACCATACTTTATTGGAAATAAATAACAGTTCTTTAAAGCCACCCGTAACAAGCCCGATGCCCGTGAGAACAACCTCACCATTCTCCGTTTATGCAAGAAATATGAAGTTCCGGTCATCTTGGGAAGTGACGCGCATATTTCGTTTGATATAGCCCGTTACGATAATTTGTATGAATTGTTGCAGCTTACCGGGTTTCCTGAAGAGCTGATCATGAACCGTGATGTGAAATCATTTAAAGAATATCTCCATTTGTAGATTATATATGAAAAGAATACTTTTTGTCTGCCTTGGTAATATTTGCAGGTCTTCTTCGGCAGAAGAAGTGATGCGTACTCTCATAAAGAAAGAAGGACTGGAACACGAGATAGAGGTGGATTCTGCCGGAATCCTGAGTTATCATAGAGGGGAATTGCCCGACAGCCGTATGCGGATGCATGCTTCCCGCCGCGGTTACAATCTGACCCATCGTTCCCGTCCTGTCTGTACGGAAGATTTTTATCATTTTGATATGATCATCGGTATGGACGACCGTAATATAGAGGACTTGATGGAACGTGCTCCCGATCTGGAAACGGAAAAGAAAATCCATCGCATGACAGATTATTGCCGCACCAAGGTGGCAGACTATGTTCCCGACCCTTACTATGGCGGTGCGCAAGGGTTCGAGAACGTGCTTGATATATTGGAAGATGCTTGTGCTGGATTACTTACTTCTTTAGTTCCGGATAACTGATACGAGTATGATACATCGTTTTCAGCTTTTCTTTAAACAGCGCTTTAACTGTTGCTATATCCTTGAACGTAATAGGGCATTCTTTGAAATACCCTTCAGATACCTGTGTGTCAATAATCTTATCTACCAGTGTGCTGATGCTTTCTTCCGTGTACTCCGGCAGGCTGCGTGAAGCCGCTTCTACAGAGTCTGCCATCATCAGGACGGCCTGTTCTTTGGTGAACGGGTTCGGACCGGGGTAGCGGAACTTTTCCTGGTCCACTTCTTCGTCAGGATGTTCGTTTTTATATGAAATGTAGAAATACTTCGTCAGTCCCCGTCCATGATGGGTACTAATGAAGTCTTTGATCACTTTGGGCAGATTATGCTTCTCCGCCAGTTTCAGTCCGTCGGTAATATGACTGATGATAACCTGGGCGCTTTGTTCATAACTTAAACTCTTGTGTGGGTTGACTCCCGACTGGTTTTCTGTGAAAAAAGCCGGATTCACCATTTTACCGATATCATGATATAATGCTCCTGTACGTACCAGCTGGCTTTTACCTCCAATCTTGTTTGCCGCCGCCGCAGCCAGGTTTGCCATCTGCAATGAGTGTTGGAAAGTGCCCGGAGCTACTTCGGACATTTCCCGAAGCAAGCTATTGTTGATATTTGACAATTCCACCAAAGTCACATCTGAAGTAAAACCGAATATTTTCTCCAAAAGGAATAGTAACGGATAGGCGAACAGCAGTAAAATACCGTTGATCATAAAATAGATGTACATGCGCGTATTCAGCTTGGTCAAATCATCTTCATGAATCAGCTCGAAAGCAAAATATAATAAAGCGTAACTGATAAATACAACCAAAGCCGTCCGTAACAATTGCGACCGTTGGGACAATTCTCTCAAACTATAGATCGCCACCATTCCTGCCACTACCTGTAACAATATAAACTCATGTGGAAAACGTAAAGTGATGGAGCAAAGCAAAATGATAGTGACATGTGCCATGAATGCCGTTCTTGAGTCAAGGAAAACACGGACTATAATCGGAATCATGGCAAATGGAACCACGTAAATACTTGACAAGTTCTGTTCCACCATAATGGAAGACAGGACGGGGAAGAATACAATCAGCGCAAATAGCAAGGTGAGTGTTCCTTTTCGTTCATAATAATCTGCCCGGAACAACTCCAGATAGGCCATGAAGCAGAACAGGAAGATTCCTACATATAATATTTGTCCGCCAATGTCAGTCTTTTCTCTTGTACCGAGTCGCTGCGTTTTTCCCATTCCTTGCGTAAGGATTCCAATATATTGTAAGTTTGCTCATCAACAATTTCTCCACGGTCAATAATCTTTTGTCCGTTCAGCACAAAGCCGTTTGCCCATGAAATATTAGAGAGCAGATCTTTTTGCGCGGCTTCGGACTTTTCTTCATCATAAACCAGATTAGGTGTAATGTAATCATTCAGATTACATTGTTGTAATATCTTCTTTTTGTAGTGGGCGGTATCCGCATTCAGCAAATATTCATAGGCTTCCTTCACGGTGTACAATTGGTCGATAAAACGGCTTGTTGCTACATTTTTGTCTACCAACCGTATGGCAATGATGCTGTCTTCCTCCATACGCTTCAAGTCATTTCCGGCAATGATTCCGTCTTCATACAGTGCCTTTAATGTACGTTCAATATAACGCACATAGTCCGTGCCCGGCAATGAGTGGCGTAAGGTCTTGTTGTAATCCTCCCTTAATTTGGAAAGGACATTTTTTTCGGCTTCCTTGTCTATTTGGAAATAAGTTGATAGTCTGCCAGGATGCTGTCCTGTTCCTTTTGTACTTGCAGATCGTTTTTGTAAATCGGAAAATCAAAAAGATGCCTGTAACAGTCCGTATTTCCAAGGCTTGTTTATATCAAATTGATAGTTGAACTTCCCTTCATTGGGCAAAAAGTAGACTATTACCGATACTGTGGCAATGAAAATAAGGCTTTTATAAATCAAATTTTTATATGAAAACCGTTTGCTGGTCTTGAAACTTCTCATAATCGTATATTTTTGCGCGCAAATACGAAAAAATCGGGAAATTTAGATTAATTTTGCAGCGTATTTTATATAAAACAACAATGTCAGAAAGAAAAGTAAGAGTTCGTTTTGCTCCGAGCCCGACGGGAGCGTTGCATATCGGCGGTGTGCGCACAGCTTGTATAACTATCTGTTTGCTCGCCAGCATGGTGGAGATTTAATTTTCCGTATAGAAGATACCGACTCAAATCGCTTTGTTCCGGGTGCGGAAGAATATATCATTGAGTCGTTTAAGTGGTTGGGGATAAACTTCGACGAAGGAGTCAGCTTTGGTGGTAACTACGGTCCCTACCGTCAGTCTGAACGTCGTGATATTTATAAGAAATATGTACAGGTGTTGCTTGACAGCGATAAGGCGTATATTGCTTTCGATACTCCGGCAGAGTTGGATGCCAAACGTCAGGAAATCTCTAATTTCCAGTACGATGCTTCTACCCGTATGTCTATGCGTAACTCTTTGACTCTGCCAAAAGAAGAAGTGGATGCACTGATTGCCGATGGGAAGCAATATGTGGTACGTTTCAAGATTGAACCGAATGAAGATGTACACGTACATGATATTATCCGTGGCGAGGTAGTGATCAATTCTTCCATTTTAGATGATAAAGTTTTATATAAATCGGCGGATGAACTGCCTACTTATCATTTGGCAAACATTGTGGACGACCATTTGATGGAAGTTTCCCATGTAATCCGTGGTGAGGAATGGTTGCCTTCCGCTCCGTTGCATGTCCTGCTGTACCGGGCTTTCGGCTGGGCGGATACCATGCCCGAGTTCGCACATCTTCCCTTGTTGTTGAAACCGGATGGTAACGGTAAACTGAGCAAGCGTGATGGTGACCGTCTTGGCTTCCCTGTTTTCCCGTTGGAATGGCACGACCCCAAAACCGGTGAGGTGTCTTCCGGTTATCGTGAGTCGGGTTACCTGCCCGAAGCTGTTATCAATTTCCTTGCCCTGTTGGGATGGAATCCGGGCAATGACCAGGAACTGATGTCTTTGGATGAACTGGTGAAGCTTTTCGACCTGCACCGTTGCAGCAAAGCCGGAGCGAAATTCGACTTTGAAAAAGGAAAATGGTTTAACCATGAATATATATTGAAGAAAAGCAATGAGGAAGTAGCCGGGCTTTTCATGCCGATCTTGAAAGAGCACGGCATTGAAGCTCCTATGGATAAAGTAGTGACCGTGGTAGGTTGATGAAAGATCGTGTAAGTTTTATCAAGGATTTGTGGGAAACTTGCAAATTCTTCTTCGTCGCTCCTACGGAATATGATGAGAAGACCCGTAAAAAACGTTGGAAAGAGGACTCTCCCGAACGTATGCTGGAGTTGGCGGACGTGTTGGAGGCCTTGGACGACTTCTCGCTGGAGAACCAGGAAGCTGTGGTCATGAAATGGATAGAAGATAAAGGTTATCACTTGGTAATATAATGAATGCTTTCCGTTTAACCTTGGTAGGTGAGGGTAAAGGCCCGCATATGTTTGATATTTCAGCCGTTTTAGGGAAAGAAGAAACATTGCGACGCATTCGTCGGGCTGTGGAAGTGCTCAAGTAATAGCCGGTAGTTATGATTTATAACTTAGTCATCTATATTTATCTATTCGGGGTGAAGGTTGCCGGCCTGTTCAGTGCCAAGCCTGCCAAAATGGTAAAAGGACACCGGGAGGTATTTGATATCTTGCGTAACAAGATAGACAAAAACGCCCGTTACATTTGGTTTCATGCAGCTTCATTGGGTGAGTTCGAACAGGGACGCCCTTTGATAGAACGTATCCGTAAGGAGCATCCCGAATATAAAATATTGCAGACATTCTTTTCTCCCTCAGGGTATGAAGTGAGAAAGAACTACCAGGGGGCAGACCTTGTCTGCTATCTGCCTTTCGACACTCCGCGTAATGTCCGTCGGTTTGTAGAATTGGCTAATCCCTGTATGGTGTTTTTTATCAAGTATGAATTTTGGCAGAATTACTTGAATGAGTTGCATAGGAGAGGTATTCCCACCTATAGCGTATCTTCCATTTTCCGTCCCAATCAGATTTTTTTCCGTTGGTATGGGAAGAGATATAGTGAGGTGCTGAGGACTTTTGCTCATTTGTTTGTACAGAATGAAGTTTCCAAAAAATTACTGGCAACAATTGGTGTGACCGATGTGACAGTTGTGGGCGATACTCGTTTTGACCGTGTGCTGGATATCTGCCATCAAGCCAAGCAGCTTCCGCTGGTGGAGAAGTTCAAAGGTGGCTCGTTGACTTTTGTTGCAGGCAGCTCATGGGGACCGGATGAGGATATTTTTATCAAATATTTCAATGAGCATCCTGAGATGAAACTGGTTATTGCTCCTCATGTGGTGAGCGACAGTCATTTGAAAGAGATTTTAGATAAGGTGAAACGTCCGTGCATCCGCTATACCGAGGCTACGGAAGAAAATGTGACACAGGCCGATTGTTTGATTATCGACTGTTACGGATTGCTGTCCTCCATTTACCGATATGGTGAGATTTCGTATATTGGGGGTGGTTTCGGAGTTGGAATTCATAATGTGCTGGAAGCGGCTGTATATGGTATTCCTGTGGTATTCGGACCTAACAACAAGAAATTTCGCGAGGCGCAACATTTTGTTGGAGCAGAAAGGCGGTTTTGAAGTGACTGGCTAATGATGATTTTAAACGGCTGATGGACAAATTTTTGTCGGATAAGGCTTGCTTGCAACAAGCAGGGAAAGCTGCCGGAAATTATGTGAACCATAATGCCGGAGCATTAGAAAAGATAATGAAAGATATCACTCTCTGATTGTTTCAAGGTGATTTGAGTATATGCAGGTTATAGAGAAGATTTGGCTCTATAACCTGTTTTTTTTCCTTCAAATCCTTCATTGTAAGGTAATATATTGTTACTCAGTTGTTTATGATGAACCATTTTTACTTTATTTCCTTCATCCGGATATAAATCCTTCAGCCTGCTGAAATGAGGCTTATCCGGCTTTTGGGTCAGCAGAAATTTAGTGGGGATTTATTTCATACAATTGTTTGTGATACCCCCCTGTACGAGCGTTCGTAATTTTATGGATGGTTTGTATGACAGGCAAAAGTAAAGATTGGGATTGGATATATGCCCTCACTTTAGCATTTCGACTTGTTGCTATATAACATACATGTAGTCAGATGTATATCTTCCTGCCAATATGTTGTTTCGCTTTTTTATAAGAAGGCAGTCTGGGGACTTTTCCTCCCTGCTTAAGGAATGCGTAGCTTTGTAATCAGATTCATCCTTAAAAGCTCTTGTCTATATTTCTAAACCTTTCCCGCCGTATGGTTAAAGGTTTTTTTCCTGTTTGTTCTATCTCCGTAAGCCTTTGGAGTTAACTCCATAGCCTTGGGAGATAACTCCAAAGCTTATGGAGATAGCTCCAAAGGCTATGGAGATAGAATACATCCGTATAAAAAGGTTTAATCAGGAGATAGAAAAGGTTTATGCAACAGGGTTCGATCTATTGTCATTTCCATAATAATTCCAAATGCTTCTGGACTTTTATAGTAGAACTTTAAAAAAACTGGTTGATGGATTTCTCTTTGATGAAACAAAAAAAGTTAAAATGATGAACTTTTCTCCTTTTAAAGCTAACATAAACTCTTTATAAGTAGCAATATTCTGTCTTTCAGTTTGTTATGCTTCGCTTTTACATGACCCGATTTATATATCTCTTGATAAGAGATATATATTTTTCTGTGCAAAAATAAGCAAAGTTTTTGAGAACTAATACATTTTTTGGCAAAAAAAATAGGAATTTATATAAAAAAATAGTTCTCTCACTTATTTATATTCTTCTTTATTCCGTTTCAACAGCTCTGTAATATGTTGATATAATGTGTGTTAATGCTTTTTGTAGATCTCTTATCAAGAGATCTACAAAAAATGTCGTTTTTAAGACCTTTTTATATATAGAATATATCTGGTCTTTGAAGCGGTATAACTAAATGAAAACAACATAAAGCAGATGGAATATCTATTTCTGAGACGTAAACGCACGACCGCTACTTCCGAGCGGCAGAAAACTTTGCTTTTCAAGGCCGCCGAGCGGCAATGGAAAGAGGAGTTTGCCGGAAAGGGAACAGACATTCGCAAGGTGGATTGCAATATATATAAAGGTATATTGTACCAGCTTGAGATACGTCAGGTATTCCTTGACACCTCGCTTTCTCTGAAAAAACTGAGTGAACTGCTTGAAACGAACCAGACCTACCTGAGTAATGTAGTGAATAAGTATTTTGGTTGCAACTTGAAGGAACTTGTGAACAGCTATCGCGTGGAATACGCCAAGGAACTTCTTGATTCCGGTCGTTGCACATTGAATGACTTGCCCTGTAGTTGTGGTTTCGCCTCTAAAAGTGCTTTCTACTCGGCTTTCAGTCGTATTGTGGGCATATCACCTTTATCTTATCAGTCCAGGGAAAGGAGGAAACGGTATTTACAGGTGATAAACTAGCTAAGCTATTAATAATGAAGTTAATATGTATAACCAATTTTAGTTTTTAAATTTATAAATTTAAAGTTTTTCTATTATGAACAAAAAAGTTTTTAAGTGCAATCCTGTTCGGAGCCTTAATGGTTTCGTCAACAGGAACATTTGTTGTCTTGTAAAGACTACGATGATGACATTGATCGTATCGACAATACGTTGAACGATCTGAAGTCACAAATTGCAGCTTTACAAACAGAAGTAGCCAACGGTAACTGGGTTACTAGCGTGACACCTACTGAAGGTGGTTTTACCGTAGTTTTCAAAGATGGCAAAACTTATACCATTGTAAATGGTAAGGATGGTGAGAAAGGTGACAAAGGTGAAGACGGAAAAGGTACCGAAGTGGCAGTGAAAGACGGTTATTGGTACATTGACGGTGAAAAAACCGATTACTTAGCTGTTACTTCCGAAGACCTGAAAGAGGTGAAAGTACCTTACATTAACGAAGAAGATGGTTACTGGTATTTTTATAATGATAAAGGTGAGGCAGAAAAATCTCCTTATAAAGCTACCGGTGCTGCTTATGCTGTAAATGACGGTGGCGTGTTTACATTGTACATGCCGGATGCAAATGGTGTGATGCAGACTATCAAATTGCCTACTGCGGCTTCTGCTATTTCTAGCATTGAGTTCTTGGATAACGATTACCAAGCTATTAAAGACCTTAATGAAATAACTCTTCTTTACTGGGATGCTGCGGCAACTACAGAATGGAAAGGGCCTAGAGGTAATATATCCAATAACATAACTACCTATTCTACAGATTTGTCAGGGAATAACAATGTATTGTACACTCGCATTGCCCCTTCTTCTGTAGATGCTTCTGAGCTTGCATTTAGTTTGATTGATACAAAGGATAATGTAGCTTCTATTGCATTGGCTGCTAAAAAATATGACGGTATGTTGACAAGAGCGGCAGAAAATGGTTTGTATGATATAACAGTTGTTCCTGGATCTTATGCGGATGGTGGTGATGCCAACAAATTAGCCAACCAATTCTTGTCATCAGGAGCCAACAAGGCTATGGCATTGAAACCTGCTACTGCTAACTATAGATCATTGTTTAATGTAAAAGTCATACCAGATAAACAGACTACAGCTCCTCTGACTAACATCAATTTGAATGGAAATTATGTTACAATTGTTGGAGTCGATAAAACTACAGGGGTTGCTTATCAGACTAAAGTGGGTCAGGAAGTTGTCGTGTCAGTTACAAAAGAATGTAACCTATATGATATGTATCTTTCTGCTTCTGAAGAAGATAAAGCTTTGTTTGGAATTATATTCAGTGAAGACGGTAGATCATTTAAAGCTACTAAGAGCCCAGATAATGTAACAGATGCTACTATCGATTTGGAAGTTTATACGTTACCCAATATCGTGGTAACAGCAATATCAAGAAGACTACTATCCGAGTAGAAATCAACAGAACTTTGGGTGAAGCGACTTATGACAAGCAAACTAAACAGCCTAATAAGACCAACTATTCATTCTTGGTATCTGCTGACAAGTTGAAAGCGTCTTTGAGCAGCGACCTGAACGCATGGTATGCTTCTGTTAAGACAGATGTAAATGTACTTCAAAACATTTATGACGATGAAGCTTGTACAGTGATATCTGATTTGGGAACAAACGGTGGCGCTACTACTAATATGAATAACAAGCAGGTGGCTGTTACAATGAATGTGGACAATGACAATCAGGTTACACCTGCTAACATTGCTACTAAATTGAATTACTTGAAATTCCAGTTAGATATAACAAGACTGTTAAACCATTGAAGATTGGAAAGACTTATTACGCTAAACTGTCATTCGTAGACAAGACTTCTAATATTGAGTTGAACTATGTAGTTGTTCCGTTCGAACTGACCAAGCCAGAATTGAATACTATTTTGGTTAAGGAAAGCGGTGTATTCCGTGATGGTAAGGATTTGGCTCAAGCATACATGTACTGGGGTGATGCCACAACTAAGGTAACAGGCAAATCTTACTATCAGTCCAACTATTACATTGACAGAGCATTTACTGATATGCAGAAGAAATTGTCCGACGCAAGATGGTTACCAGTCCTACTTTTGCAATAGACGATGCTAATAATGTATTGGATGCGGAAGGCAAGGATACAGGAAAGAAAGCAAGTTACTTTGCTTCTATCGTTAACCCTGTACCTTCTTCTACCAACGTGCTCATGTCAGCTTGAAAGAAGACACGGATGGAACGGAAGCAGAGATGTGGCAGGTTATAAGAAAGATTTGAATGTTAAGTTTACCGGTGCTTATCTGGATGTAACAGGAGATGATTCTTGGAAATATGCCAAGACCTACCAATTCCGTGTAATGTCTCCGATCCTTGAAGGTGAGGCCCGTAGCTGCCAATAATGTAGTTGAAGTTTCTGCAACAGGTAGAACAAAACTGTACAAAGAAAACATCTGGGCTAAGACTTATAACAACGATGTGAAATATGATATCTTTGCTAAAGGTAAAGCAGCAGGTGTTATTGAATGGTATCGTAGTGATATTGCCAACGTAACATTCTCTACTGGTAACAAGAATGTATTTGAAGTAACAGTAGCGACTCCGACTGTTCCAGTAGCTGCAACAGCCACTGCTCCTGCTGTAGATTCTTATATTGAGGTAGAAGGCGTTACTGAAAATACAGCCAAGTTGAAAGTTGCTGTAGATGATATCTGGGGCTACACATTGAACAGTTCTGTTGACATCAAGACAACTTTGAACACTGGTAAGTAAAATCGAAAATAAAAGTTCACTTCTCTTTAACGAGAAGTGACTTTTATCCAAGATAAACAATTTTTTCTAGGCGAGGAAAAGGGTTTCCGCATACCGGAATACTCCTTTTCTCGCTTTTTTTAATTTATTTGAATCGAAAAAGCCCTAAAAATAGAGTTTTTGATTTCATAAAAAAACACCTTATACCCCTATCGAATATCATGGAACCTGTATCCACAAAATGAAAAAGTTAAAATCATACTAAACGAATGCACCTATGCCAAAGCTTTCGAAAAAGACGAGATAAAGCATTTCATCTATATAATTGGTATTGCTGGGAAAAAGAAGGATATCCTGTTCCACCTAATGTAGTGGGAACAGACGATACCGACATTTTCGCTACGAGTATTTATAATGAGTATTGCAATATATTTCTCTCTTTCTGTATAAAAAAAGGATGAATATAGCGGATGTAATCCGATTTATCGAATATCTGGATGAAAACTCTCGTTATATCGATTTAAGCCTCATTGTTTCTCTAATTCACATTACAATTATAATTAAAAGTCCCCCTATCTCTATAAGTTCATCACTTCCTGTTCAAAAGTTTCCTTGTTTCCTATCGCCTTATTACGCATCTTGCTGCGATAATTATAAATCGTTGCCAAAGAATACCCCAAGAAATGGGCAATCCGATTACTATCAGTTACTCCCAGACGGATCAAAGCAAATATACGCAATTCCGTAGTCAGCAACTCGCCCGATTTTGGATATATTCTTCCTTCCTCTACCAATAACTCATTAAAAGAAGTAATGAAATGAGGAAATAACTCCAGGAAAGACTTATCAAACTCATTATAAAAATCCTTCCGTTCATCTCGTATGAACTGCTCGGATTTAATCGCTTTAAACAAATCGTCTATACGGGAGGCCATTGCCAGTTTCGCCAAAGAACGACGATAAAACTCCAACTTGTCCAGATAAATCACACATCTGTCCAAATAACGGGCAATGTATACTTCCTTGATCTTCCCCGTCTGTGCCAACTCAGCATTTACTTCCTGCATCTGTTGATTAGCCAGACTCAGATTACGGCGCATCACTGATAATTTCTTCATCCATCGGTACAGATAAAAAATAGCAGCAAGCAAAAATAAAGAAAGTAAGCTGACACTGATTAAAAGAGTACGGGAAATCTGCCTCTCTCTTTCTTCTTTCAATTTATATGCTTTATCAATAATAGGAAAGAACTGCGTTACCTCAATAAACCGCAAACGGGCATTACAAGCTACCGCATCCTCCATTGAACAATTCAAATACTTATAGGCACGGTCCAAATCACCTACCTCATACATCAGTTGAGCCAATTTCTGTAAGGATGCATATTCACGAATAGACGATTTCAAATCTGTAATAGCGGTCAAGGCAGATAATAAATTTCTTTCTGAATATCTCCCCGCATATCGTAAGCCTCGGATAAAGTATAGTAAATATACCCTTTTTGCCGTTCATCCGGCGTTTCTTTCAATAGGTCCGACAATATAACCAAAGCAGAATCCACCCTGCCATTAATAATCTTTTTCTCGGCCCATTACAATGCTCCTGTCTACACAAGGATCAGTAGCAATAAGAATAGAATCCCTGTAAGCATCGGTCTTTTTCAAATATTTCACTTTTTCGGCATCATTGGTGGTATAATCGGCCACCCAACCATAATAAGCCCGATAGGTCCGGTAATAATAAGCCAAAGTTTCCCGTTCCAATTCCAACGGGTCTACCCGCTCCAATTGTTCCAAAGCCTCGTTATACATTCCCATCACCCCATCACCTCGGCACGGTTAATGACAATCTCATTCTTTAACTCCGGATGATTCAACAGAGGCAACAAATTCATTTTTCCATTAATATAATACAATGCGGAATCAGCTTGATAATGCAGATAAGCGTTAAACAAAGAACCGCAAAGTTCATATTTCTCCCTATTATCTTTAGAACGGTGAAGACGTTGCTTTAAATCCACAATCTCTTTTTCCTTCTGCACATGATAAGCGGTCTTATTATCAATGATCCGATCCAACCTTTTCAACACTTCTTCATTGCTGTTTTATCAGCAAACAAAGGAGGTGTCAAAATCAACAAAAACAATATAAAGAAATAGGTTACATTCTTCATCTTATATACTTATTATAGATTCACAAATATATAAATATAAGTAATTAGAATAAAGTTTTTCAACGAAAATATTTTCATTGACGTTTATATTTTCAGCAATACAGCAGAGATAAATACACCTAGTTATCAATAAGTTGAGTCTATAAAACATTTATATTTTTATTCTAGTACTCAAATCTCATCTATTCCACTCCTACATTTGCAACATCCAAATGAAATGAAGATATAAACACTAATTTCTATATATTATGAAAAGAACATTCGCACTTATGGCATTACTCGCGTTATTCGGTTTGCAACACACAGTGTCCGCAGCCATAATTAAAAAAGTAGCCCCAACCTTCTGGTGGGCGGATATGAAGAATCCCGAACTACAGATCCTACTGTATGGCGACAATATTTCTTCCAGTGATGTAAGCATCTCTTCTAAAGACATTCTTCTGAAAGATGTTGTGAAACAAGAAAATCCCAATTACCTAATCTTATATATGGATTTATCGGAAGCTACTCCGTCAGACTTTTCATATTACATTGAAACAAGGTAAAAAGCAAACTGTTGTGCCATATGAAATAAAACAGCGTAAGGCAGATGCTTCCAACGTGGAAGGCTTCAACTCGGGTGACGTATTATATCTGATTATGCCAGACCGCTTCGCCAACGGAAATCCCTCGAACGATGTCGTACCGGAAATGTTGGAAGCAAAGGTAGACCGCAACGATCCGTTCGCCCGTCACGGGGGCGACCTCGCAGGTATTGAAAATAATCTGGATTATCTCTCCAACTTGGGAGTTACGGCAATCTGGCTGAACCCCATACAGGAAAATGACATGAAAGAAGGATCCTATCATGGCTATGCCATTACCGATTATTATCAGGTAGACCGCCGCTTCGGCAGTAACGAAGAGTTCCG
>ENA-OQAN01000371-OQAN01000371.1-human-gut-metagenome-genome-assembly--contig:-NODE-371-length-24399-cov-2.724168_pt1 | contig 24399 bp, 29 predicted proteins | sample MGYA00242735_ERZ504527 | MGnify/ENA primary metagenome ERZ504527 (study PRJEB26092, sample SAMD00036230) | human gut metagenome | host: Homo sapiens | study: EMG produced TPA metagenomics assembly of... | reverse complement strand
CTCCTTGACGATTCATTCTTGACAGTATTTCAATGATCTCTTGAATATATTTTTTGAACCGGATTATGCCGATTCTATGTTTAATTTTAATTTATCGGTAAAAATTTACCGAAGTATTGTTAAATAGCGATAATAGATTATCGCCTCGCGACAAGAAAAAACTTGAATCACATTTACTTTCAGAGATGGATAAGCAAAAATCTTTAGTGTATAGTAACTTCATTGAATATCTTAAGGAACAAAAGAAATGAAAGTTTCATATTTGGATACAATAATAGAATCTATTTGCTTGCACAAAGTTGGTAATAAGATTGCAGATGAAGGTGTCAAACTATCAAAAAAACATTTAATAGTACAAGATAATATCAAAAACATCCTTCTTAAATATTTTATAAACTCTTTTCACTTTAATGAACTGTTTACTTTCTATCATGATTATGACCTTTCATTAAACGAAGTTTATTACTATTGTTCAAAAATCTTTGCTACAAAAGAATGTATGCATGAGCAATCTATAAATCTCGCAAAGCATCTATATAATAATAGCACACATCCTAAAATCAAGATGGGAGAGTTTTATGTTGTCTATTTTAAAGATTGCGTTATAGATGAGCAATTTGTAGATGCAATAGGTCTTTTTAAATCTGAAAACAAAGATACATTTTTAAAGATATATCCTAAAGATGATGATTTTGAAATAGAAAGCGAAACAGGTATTAATATTAATAGATTAGACAAAGGTTGCATAATCTTTAATACTCAGAAAGAAAATGGTTATATCGTTGCAGTTATAGATAATACCAATAAAGGAACAGAAGCTCAATATTGGATTAATGATTTTCTTCACGTACGACAAAGAAAAGATAATTTCAATCAGACTCAAAACATGCTTTCTCTATGCAAAAGTTTTGTCTCTCAATTGCCTAGTGAAAATGGCAAAGTAGAAAAGGCAACATATATGAATAGAAGTGTTGAAGCACTGAAGGAGGAATCTGTTAATATAAATGCTTTTGCAGAACAAGTTTTTGAAACGCCTAAGTTAGTTTCTGAATTTAAAAAATATAAAGAAACCTATCAAAGAGAACGTGATATAGAAATTGATGATACCTTTCAAACTACATCATCTGCAATAAAACGTAGAGCAATAGGTACCATGACAACAATCAAACTAGATAAGAACTTTGATATAAATATTCATGGTGGAGAGCAATATATAGTTAGAGGTTATGATGAAGAAAGAAAAATGTACTATTATCAACTATTTTTTAAAGACGAAAAATAAATGGCAAAATTAAAAATAAATTCAACTTATAATTTAGGGAATGGCGTATCATATACAATATCAGCAGCTCACAGAAGAAAATCTTCTAAAAAAAGCAGATGGACAATTAGTACGAATGAAGAGTTTGCTTGGTTTTTCAAATTCCATTACGAACACATGGAAACAAAACTTTTCTGCGTGGGGACTACATATAGTCAATAGTACGCCGGATATCTTAGGGAAAGGGGTTAATAAGGAAGATTTAAAAGTTGCAAAATTTGTAGATGGAAGCAAAAATAATATATGGCATGGTTATCCTGCTAATATTTTAGCTAATAAGCAAGATATACCACCAACTTCAATTTTGCTATTATGGGAAAAATTGAATTATATAAATAAAAGTGATATCAGAAAAATAAACCAACAAATGCCATGCAACCTTCAAAAATAACAATTTTAGGAGACTTTTTTGATTGCCAAATATATAGAGGTCGTTTATATTTATGGACCTTAAGTGGTGATATTTATACATATGATTGGAACGGCATTATTGATTCTTTAGAAACAGATCCTATTGATAAAATTCCTTTAACTTTTTGTTTTAAAGATGGAAGATATTTATATAAATCTTCTCTTATAGAACTATTTAAAGATTCAGAATTTCGAGATCTATTAAAGAAAAAATTCCATAAGTATAATCAAGAAAGTATATTTTGAGAATAAACGAATTAAATAAATTTCTCATAGGAAAACAACAAACACCAACAGGGATAATCCCTATAGATTCTGAAATCTATAATAATTATTTATATTTCATAACAGAAAATGGTTTGTTTAAGAGTTCAGCACATAGAATAAATGAGAAATATCCTATTAGTTCAAGACCCAAAAAAATCTGGGACTGTAGATTGCTTTCAATAAAAGCAAATAAGTATCCACAAATTGCATTATCAGGAGGTTCTGAAGGTCTTTTTGAGTTAAATTTATCAAACTCTATATCACACAAAATGAAGTCTGTAGAAGAAAAATTACCAATTTTCCAAATTAGTAAGTTACATTCTTCTTTTGCAAATTTATTCATACTTAAGCATCTATAATACTTCATTAGCAAACGAATCATTTATGGCTTTATTTAATTGGAAGACTTATAAAGGAAAAACAAGTCACAAAAATAAGTATGAAAGAGAATATGATTCTATATATAGTGAAAAGGATATATTTTGCAACAATAATTCAAAAGAGAAAAACATTAGTTGGGGAGTTGAGGATAAAATATATCTAATAAGAAATAACAATTTTGATATTATTCATTTTAATAATTATCCTCAAAAAGATAAAGGAGAAAACTATTTTACCAGATTAAAAACATATACCTTTAATCCATTTAAAGGTAATGTTATTGGAGGTACAACAACTTATTTTGGTAATATCATTGAATGTGAGAATGCCTTAATTGTCATTCAAAGTGATAATGATTCTTTTACAATAGAAGAGCCAATTACAAGATGGCGTGTTTATCCACGCTCTAAAAACTACGAAAATCATTTACATGTAATATTAGATGATAGAATAGAAATCTATTCATTTTGCCATGATTATTTCATTAATCAAAATGAAAAAGAAATAGGTATTCAATTTTCTAATGATAACTATATGACAAGTAGAGCTAACTTCTCTTATTTTGAGTTATATTAATGCTAAAGTGATTAATATCATACTCTTTTTGAGTATCTTTGCAGCCGGAAACCTCCGCGAACCTTGTGCAAAACATAGCAAGCCTCCGGTGGAGCAATAGCGGGAGATTACTTCTTTAGCTAAAAGATACATCTAAGATATTCAGCCACTTATCGTTAGATTACGATTCCTGGTGGCACCACTTTGAAGAAAAGCAAAAGTAGTAAAATCCTGATTTCCAAGCGAAATCGGGATTTTTTGTTTTCCCCCAGCACGCAAAAAACGGCAAAATATTACGGATCAACGTAAAAACCTGAGGGATTCTTATATTACGCATAAATTTTAGACAGTCTAAACAGAAAGAAAGCTCTATCCTTCACTCCCCTGAATTGTGAGCGAAAGTTCTTTATTTTGGCATTAAAAGACTCTGATGCAGCGTTTGTAGAACGTCTTTCAAAGTAGTTTATTATTTCAAGATAATGCGTCTGTATTGACCTTGCTACTCTTCCAAAGGCAAGAAAACCTGATTTATCCACCTCGTCATACCATCTGGCAAGCCTTGTCAAGGCTACATCCTTATGTCTGCACTGGTGATAAATCAATCCTAATCTCATGGAAAGATAGTATGCTTTCTCTATATCAGGGTACTCCCTGAACAGGATACCGGCACGGACACGCTGTGATTCGGTCCATAATGATTCTTTCTTATACAGAAGATATATGCTTCTAGACAACAGCTGTTTCCTGGAATCTCCATTTTCAAATACCGGAGCATGATATATCTTTCCACATGCCTTGGCATGTGCTATCTGTATGGACTCTTCATCAAGTGCTTCCCAGCGGGCTTTAACCCTCATGTCCTGAACGGCTTCATAAGCGAGCTTCTGTACATGGAAACGGTCTGTAACACGACGGGCGGTAGGAAAACAGATACGGGCTATTTGCTCCATATTCGGAGCCATATCAAGTGTTATTTCTCTTACCTGAAAGCGCTTGCGTCTGGAAAGCTTCAGAAGGATGGATATAACAGTCTTTACGTCAGTGCCTTTTATGATGGCGATAATACTTCCAGCAGCTCCTCTTTTCTCCTTGTTTATCAATATGGTATATAATTCACCGCGCGAAAGACACACTTCGTCTATACCTACGTATGCTCCGATGTTTTTCTCAAACAGAATCCATTCTTCTGCGTGTGGGAGTTGGGGCCATTTCAAATATCCGCTCAGATGATTGCGATACTGTCTTTCAAAAAGATCACCGTCAATACCGAACAGAGTTCCCAAAAGCTTACAGCTGACAGGAAGCGTATCAATATAACTCTTTTAAAAAAGACGCAAATTCTTGCGTCATGCGGCTGCCTTGGGCAACCAGTTTCCAGTTACGGCTTACATAGCAGTCCTCATCCTTTAAAACCCATCGGCGGCGACGGATGTTTAGATATACCTTCTTTCCGCGGATTGGAAAGTCTTGTACGGTTATCGGATCATAAAAGCCCTTGCTCTCAACTTTGCTCTCAGAGTACTCTTTCGGAACTTCATTCTTCTCTTCAAGATAGATTGTTATTTCAGTACTGCTTTCCTTTACATCTGATATGTTGAAATAATCAAGAGTTCCTTCCGGGAGAAGGAGACGATAACCGTTTGTTTCCATTATATTTTATTTTTATTCTTGTAGGCAAAGATAATATTTATTGAATTAACCCCTCAAGTTTTTACGTTGATCCAATATTACCGTTCGAGGTGGAGCAAAAGGTGGAGATAAAAGGTGGAGCAAAAATCTCCACCGAATTAGAGCCTTTCTCGCTGATTCAATAACTTTCTATGTCTATCTAATTTGACTCAAGCAGAATTCAGAAAACATATTGCAGACGCAGTTGTGATAGAAAAAAAGTTTTTCTGATAAAAACTATTGCAGAAATTACCTACCCAAACGTAGCTTCCATTGATTTTTATTCCTAAATAACGATTCAAATAAAAATTTATTCCCAACGATAAATCTTTCTCTTCCCCTCCTAAAATACCAGAACGTTCATCATTCATATCTGTATAATTAAAACGAGCAACGAGTTCTATAGCCTGTGGAGTAACAGGACGTCCTGGAACAGCATACATAGTATCATACTCAAATTCGCGTCCTTTCAGCAAAATACCTCCTTGTATATATCCTCCATGCGCACGATAAGAGTTCTGTCCGGATGTACGATGCAAACAATCGAAAAAATATTCAGACTGTATCATAAAACGTGGAGCTGTATAAAGAAACTCTATCACCCCTTTTAGCTCACTTCCCATATCTGGGATATCAGCCTCGAGCAAAGCAGCAGGAAACATCGACGTAACTCCGTTACTGCTTACACTCCCTATAGGAGATTCCTCTACATTTACCTGACTAGTACGATATGAAACAGCTCCTCCTACATGCAAAAGCCGCCCTTTGTCTTTTATTTTTCGGACTACACCTCGGGAGGTCGATACAAATGAATTTTTATGGCTTTCACCACCAAGCTTATTAATATCATTATTTGTATAAACACCCGTCGCCAAATAACAATGTTTATTATAATAATGATAGGTTATTCCGAACTTACGACTATCGGCAAAAGCAACACAGAAGTAGCAGACTGATGAAAACGCAAATCTACAGTGCTGATCAACATATCCATTGAAAAAGGTTCATATCCATTCCCCAGTGCCAATACACTATTCTTCAAATGATAATTCAGCATTAAATCCTTAATCGCGACCTTTCCACCTCCTAAACCAATATCTGCTTTTAACTCATACTTCCCATAAACAGCCTTGAATCCGACCCGAAAATCTTCTAGAGAATAATATCCTTGTGCCTGCTCTTTCCCATATCCAGAAACAGTAGCATCAAGTAAAGCTCGTGAACGAAATTTGATTTTCAATGAATCTTGTCCAAATAGCTTATTCCTCCACATAAGAAATAAATGAGATAAACTATCAGTTGTTTCATATAGTTTCGGTAGCCATTAACTGTGGAAGAATATCTTCAATAGGGCTGACAAAGCCATAATCTGCAACATTGAAGATCGGAGCAGTACGATCGGGGTTGATAGCGATAATCTTTTTAGCCCCTGTTATAGCTGCTGTATGCTGAATCTGCCCACTAATACCAATTGCAATATACAAATCGGGAGATATAGTATGCCCCGTTTGTCCTACCTGCATGCGAGCATCAATTAAGCCTGCTTCCACTGCTGCTCGAGAACCTGCAACAAGAGCTCCTAACTTTTTGGCCCAACAACGGATTTTATCAACAGTTTCCGTATTTTTAACTCCACGGCCAATACCAATTATTATTTTACTGTTCCCTAAAGATTCACCAGATGTAGCCTGTATTATCTCTTGCAGAACCCTTATTCTACCGTCCTTTTTAAATGTACTTAAATCATGACGTACAATTTCTCCGGTAAAAGAAGGGTTATATTGAAGTGGGCTCATTATTCCTGGACGCACAGAAGCCATCTGAGGACGGCAATCAGGCGTAACAATAGTAGCATCAGATTCCCCCCAAACGCAGGTCGTATTTGATGAAGCAATTTACTCTTTGTATCAATCTCCAGTTCCGTACAGTCGGCTGTAAGTCCTGTCTGTAAGAGAGCTGCAATACGAGCAGAAAGTCCCCGTCCAGAAGGAGTTGCTCCCACAAGTAAAATATCAGGATGATATTTGTGACATACCTCAACTACAACCTGAGCATAGTCTTCTTCAATAAAAGAAGCGAACATATTATCATCGACTAAATGTACACGTTTCGCTCCATAAGCTATTAACTCAGAAGCCAATGACGTAACCTGAGATCCAATAAGTATGGCTTCTACAGTTTGTCCCAGTTTGGAAGAAAGTTCGTTGGCTTTTCCCAATAATTCTTTAGTTACTGATGACAATTCATTGTTTTCTGTTTCAGCCAATACCCAGATACCGTTTGTGTCAGATGCAACAGAAAGATCCTTCTGCTTTTTTGAGGTATTCATCAACAGTGCACCAGACGGGCATGCCTGAACACAATTTCCACACAAACGGCAAGCATACGGATCTATTTCGGGAAAATCACTAAAATTTATGGCATTATAAGTACAAGCCTCAGCACATACTCCACAACTGGTACATATTTCTTTTTGCACTTGAAGTGCAAATGGTGTATTCTTACTCATAAAATCAATTATTAATATTATTACAGATAATTTGGGAAAGAGTTATCACATCAGTAATCCAACAAACCTTTTTATTACTTTGCGGAACTGTTGTTGACAATACTTTAGTTGGTGAAGCCTGTAATCCGACAGAGGAAGTATTCAAGCCCAAATCAGCTTCATCCCAATGGAGAATTTCCTGCTTCTGCGCTCTTCTCCATCCAGATAAAGTAGGATGATTTAATTCGCCATTTTCACGACTGACCATAATTGCACATGGAAAATCAACTTCCATATGTTGTTTTGCATTTCCAATGCATCTAAATAAACGAATATATTTATCAGTACAAGACTCAACATTCACCAACTGAGTAACTTGAGGTATATTTAAATGCCCTGCGACTTCAGGTCCACCTGTGCTGTATCTCCATCTATGGCTATACGTCCGAAAAACAGAATATCATATTCTCCTATCTTACGAACAGCCGATGCCAAAACCAAACTGGTACACCAAAGTATCGCTGCCGGCAAAAGCAGGTGAAGATAACAAAATGGCTCTATCTGCCCCCCGCTGAATCCGCCTCACGTAATACAACTTCAGCCGACAAAGGTCCCATACTGACAGCTATAACTTCAGCTCCCGTACTACGGCGTAAATCAAGAGCAGCTGCAAAGCATACAAATCATCAGGATTCACCTGACTGAGTGCCGAAGAGCGCTTAAGGGTTTTAGTTACCGGATCCATTTCTACCTTGGTAGACAAAGGCACTTGCTTTAAAAAGACAATATAGCGTTTCATAAATCTATTTTCTATAATTAATAAATATAATTATCAACCTCCCTTTTTATTGGAACGTGCATCAGCACAACGTTTTTGAAATTCTACACAAAATGGATCAATTTCGCCAAAACGCTCTGGAGCAAATAATGTAGCATTTACAAACGGAGTTACTCCCGTAATCAGCTCTGCCGCTAAACGTCCCATACCGCCTCCAGCCGCAACGCCTCCGCCACAACAACCTGTTACGGTAAATAAACCTTTATAGCGTTTTATTGCACCAATAATGAACATTGCATCAGGAACATAACAAGAAGGTCCTGCCATATAATGGGCAATTGGCAAATCATCAATATCCTTTAAATAACGTTTCAATAATGGAGCACATTCATCAAGTACAGTCCATTTGGCAGCTTTATTAAAGTCAAAATCTTCCAGTTTATCTGTCATAGTAGACGGATCGAAAGCCTGACATTGACTTTCACGAAGACCAATAATCAAGGCACCGACATCCGAGCGCGTAAAGGCACGAGCATCAGGAATAACTGTAAACGGATGCCCTGCCGGAAAGCGTTTATTGTCGATATCGGTTATCCAGAAATGACTGCGTACAGGAGTAAACGGTAAACCAACTTTCAATGGACGCATCAACAAGTTAGCCCACGAACCTGCTGCATTGACAACAATCGGAGCATTTAATCTTTCGCCATTAACAAGTGACACACCACGAATTTCATCTTGTTCTACTATAATTTCTTTTACCTTACAATTAGGCTTAAGTTCTACTCCCAATTTTGCTGCAGCACGAGCATACCCAGAACACAATAAAGCTGAATCAATAAAAGCGTCAGTCGGCATATACAATGCAACGTCCACGGCATCAGACTCAATCCAGGGCAAAAGTTCCTTTACACGCTCTCTGCTTATACGTTCATTGGGAATGCCAAAACGAGTTGCAGCTTCTTCTAAAGCTTCTAATCCCTTGAGTGAAGAATCCGATGATGCAATTGTGACACTACCACATTGCTGCAGTTCAAGTGATTCATCCAGCAATACTTCTATCTCTTTAATACAATCGTACGTTTCTTGCACTAATTCCATAAGTGCAGGCTTTGTACGCGCCCTAGTAAGCAGACAAGCAGCACGTGCCGATGCCTGAGATGCAATTTCATTCCCGTCAAGAAGTAAAATTTTTCCAGCATTACGCTGGATAGTTGATAAGCTGTTGCACAGCCTAACAATCCTCCTCCTATAATAATAATATCATAATTCTGTTCCATCACTTAAATGGTATTATATTGAGCATTTATATAAATATTATTTTTCGTATTCCTAACATTAAAAGTTTTATTGTATTTCCTATAAATCAAGATACCTGCTATTGAGAACATAATCGTACAAGTAGCTCCTACAATGCATGCTATATGATTGAATAGTGCGAACCATTCGACTTCAACACTCAACAATTCTTTCGTAGACAGTAGTGTTACAGTTCCGAGATAACCAATAAAATCAATCATGGCAATAAAGAACCCTACATTTTCCCTTGATACGGAAGCAAGCGATAAAACCGATCAAAAAAGATGGTCTGGAATGTTAAATAGGCAATGTATAAAGACAAACTTTGAATAAACAACCAAACTATTGGATCCAAATCAAGTCTTTCATAATGGAAAGAAACATAAGTCATGGTCAAACAACCGGCAATAACCAGTGTCATCAGCCATAGCAAGGCTCTTATATTACTTCTGAAAAAGATAAACAAAGCAAAAATGCCAAGAATAATTAAAGTTACAATGGTATCAACACGGGCAAACATCCATGAAGACTGATTACTCATATCCAAAATATTTACCAAAAAGTCTTCCTTGATATCTCTCAGAACGAGCAGCATGAAGTTACCTATAAATAACAGTGATAAAATAGGAGCATATTTCTTAAATAAAGCTTTTCTTCCTTTACCATCCAATATTACACGTTCATTACGCAGAGCAATATCTTCAGCTGTAGGATGAGGTAATTTTTTCAACATATATCCCATAAAGACCAAAAGTGGAAGAGCAAAGCCTCCGATTACAGCTGGCATCCAAAACTGACTGATATTCATTTCATTCATCGCGAACAAGCCAAAACTCTTTGCCAATCCGGAACTAAATACCATGCTTACTCCAAGCAGACTTGCAAGAATGTCAGTAACTTTTCTTCCCTCAATAAAACTGAAAATAACTCCCCACATGCACCCCAGTGAAAGTCCATTTATGAACATGGCAATAACATTATAAGGAGCTTCAATTAATCCAAACGCAATCAATGCACATTCGGCTAATATAGCAGAACCGACAAAGAAACGGAAACGGTTTTCCTTGCGCAACTCGGAAATAATTTTTATTCCGAAAAATTTAGCAATGACATATCCCAATATTTGAATCGTAGTTACTGCTACTTTATAATCACTTCCTAAAAAGGTCAATCCTTCAAATGAAGCAGCCGTGTAAGGTTTACGTAAAGCATAAACCAGCGAATAAGAAAGTAAGGCTGCACCCCCGGCCCATAAGATCAGTAATAAATCTGATAATTGCTTGTTTTTCTTACATTGTTCCATATTGTTAGTTATTTAAAATCATTTTGTTTTCTGGAACAAAAGTATGCTGGGGAACAATCTGAAAGAATTAATTTATAATGTATAATGACAGGCTATTTTTTCAAGTTTATAATGTCATGTTTATATCAAAATTATGTTGTAGAAATGAAACATCTGACATACCATTGTAATAACTAAAGCTTATATTTGCTTTAAATAGCATAAATTATGGACAGATTGATCTTACTTTACGAACAAATGAAAAGCTCCGCGAAACAGGAGTGAGAATGAAAGATATCTCAGAAGAAACAAATATTGCATCAAGTGTTCTATCATCACTGTATTCTTCTGTACTGCCCGTATATGTTAATCTCAGATCGAATGGAGAAGATCCTGAAAAATCTTTAGATCAAGCACTTCAACAAGTAAATAACGTATCAAAGCGTAAATTGCTAGGATGCCTGGATGCTTTATATGAAAAGGTATGCCATATTGATGCCCGATTTGTAAACACAAAAAATAACGGACGCCATTTTAGATGATATCGAAAAAGAAGCTGTCAAATATTTACCTAATGCCGGAGTATATACAGGACTTTATCTTGCATACAGCTCTTCTTCTTTTTCCGACGGACTAAAAGTAGAGCCTTACATGATTGCTTCTATAACAGACGGGGATACAATGCCTAAGGTATATTCACAAAGTATGTCTGGTGAATACTATACAGGAGTAGATATTCTCACCTTTTCAGATTGGATATTTAATGTTTAATGAACAAAAAAGATTACAGTTGGCACTAAAGGTAGTTTATCTTCAACTCCCAATTATTGAGTACCCAAACATTCTAAAAGGTATTTACCTGACCCATGATTACAACCGTAATCCAATAGCCCGACGTATACTTTTCATTCGTCAGGGAGATGAAATACCATTAGAGGAATTTGCCAACATGCGTACAGAAGTTATACCTAAAGCGCTTTTAAATAATGAGTTGATCGATTACTACAATTACACTTGTGAAGAAGGAGATGTCATAAAAAGCATGATGCTTGTTTCTCCGGAAAAAAGACTTAAATGATTTGAAGCGTGAGAAAGAACTGCTCAAACTCTTCTGATACAATTCTATATGAAATAAAAATCCCGGTTTCAAAAATATAATGAAACCGGGAGATAAGTAAAAAAACAATTACTGCAATTGAAGTTCTTTTACTGCTTCTATCAGGCGCTCAAAATCCGTAGGAAATACATCACCGATATTACCAATGCGGAATGTATCAGCCTGTGAAATTTTACCTGGATAAATAACAAAACCTTTTGCTTTCAGCTTTTGATAGAAATCTTTAAAGTTAAAATCAGCAGTAGGATAATAAAATGAAGTAATAACAGGAGACTGTTCTTGATCTGGCAACAATGTTTTAAAGCCAAGTGCACGCATACCATCTACCAAGACACGATGATTTTCACTATATCGGGCATAACGCGCTGCAATTCCTCCCTCCGCTGCTAATTCTTTTAATGCTTGCATAAAAGCACGCACAACATGAGTAGGTGAAGTAAAACGCCATTTTCCATGACCATTCTCCATTGTTTCCCACTGGTCGTATAGATCGAGTGAAAGTGAACGGGCAACCCCTTTACATTGTTTCAATAAAGAACGGCGTGCCAATATAAATCCAAATCCTGGAACTCCCTGAATACATTTGTTGGCACTACTGATCATAAAATCGACTCCTAATTTTGCCATATCAATAGGCACTCCTCCGAAACTGCTCATTGCATCAACAATCAAAATCTTATTATGTTTCTTTACAACAGAAGCAATAGCTTCAAGAGGATTTAACACGCCTGTAGTTGTTTCACAATGAACAACAGACACATGAGTGACTTCCGGATGCATATCCAAATAGTTGTCAATAGCTTCCGGATCAACAGCCTGTGTTTCATCAAATTTCATGACGTGATAATTCAGATGATAATAATCGGCAATTACTCCCATACGTTTTCCATAAGCTCCATTGGCAGCAACTAATAAATTATCTTCCGGACGGATAACTGAACCTAATGTAGCTTCTACACAAAAGCTTCCACTACCCTGCATCAGTACAGCTGTATAATCTTCTGGCTGGCTACTTGCCAGTTCTACCAGTTCTTTACGAATTACTTCAACAATACCAACGTTATAGTCTTCATCCCAAGTGCACCAGTCACTCATCATAGCTTCTTTTACTGTTTCACTTGTTGTTAAGGGGCCAGGGGTCAATAATAAATAAGGTCTCATATTGTGTATTCTTTATTATTCAAGTAAATCTTTCAGTCTATTATATCTCAATATTATTCATTAGCCATGCGAGTATTTATGCAATCGATTAATGCAGGTAATTCTTCAATAGATTCTACACATAATGTGCTCCTGCTGCATACATACGTTCTCGAACTTCCATCATACGTTTCTTCAATTCTTCTGCTGGCATTTTCTGTACTTCATCTTCCGTCAGTCCAAGTTCGTTACTTCCTAAAATGACTCCAACTGTCCATACTCCAGCATTTAGCCCTTCTTTAATATCAGATATTGTATCTCCGTATTTCAAGACAGAAAAGCGAGAGGGAACTCCCAGATCACACATATTTTTATAAATCATATAAGGATAAGGACGACCAGCCGGTAAATTATCGGAAGTTACATAATTGTCCACACGGTAACCATTCTCTGCAGCAGCAGGAACTACTACATCCATCATTTCTTTAGTATATCCTGTAGTCGATCCAATTTTGATTCCACGGCAACGTAATGTATCAATAGTCTGTATTACTCCAGAAATGGGACCTGTATATTCACGTAAAGTAGCAAATAATAAACGTTGGAATTCAGCATATCTTCCCTGAACATCAGTTTCATTATATTTGCGTCCATATTTCTGGTAAAAAGCTTCCCCGATACGTTCCATTTGAAACAATGCACGTATGTGGTCAATCTTGGTCAGCCCCATCGGGCGGCGTGCCTCTTCTGCTGTAATGGATATTCCAATAGCATTAAAACTCTCAATAAAAGCAGATACAGGTGCAAAGCATCCATAATCGACAGCAGTACCTGCCCAGTCCATAATTACACATTCAATTTTTTTCATATTGCAGTAGTTGTTAAATATATATTATTCTCTTTTTTTGAATTTTCGATCTCTATACTTCTGTTTCATCAGAAACATTATTCGATAAATCTATGCTTTGCTTACGCTTTTTTGCCTGAATCATATAAACGAATGAACCCATAAAAGCAATACAGCATACAATCCCGATCCAGAAACTCATATGGTTATAGAACGATTGCCAATCAATATGAGAAGCATAGAATTCTTTGAATAACAATAAAGCTAACGTTCCCAGATATCCTACAAAATCAATTGTAATGATGAAAAAGCCTACATTTCCTCTAATTTTAAAGCAAGCAATGAAACGTTCAAAGAAAATCGTTTGAAAACTGAGATAAGCCATATCCAAGCACAAGCTTTGTCCGAAAAGCCAGATTGTAGTCGGTAAATTGATATGGTGGAAATTTATTCCTAAAAAGGCTAATGTTCCCATTCCTAAAGTAGAAAGTATCAGTAATATACAAAGAACTTTCAAATGGTCGTAGGTAGTTGCCAGCAAAGCAAATGTTGCCAATAAAACTAAAGTTGCAATTGAATCAATCTGTGCAAATGCCCATGAAGATATAGTAGAAACATCTATAATGCAGACTATAAAATCTTCTTTTACATCACGCTGGATAGTTAACAGCAAATTTGCAGCAAAAAGCATAATCAATATAGCATAAACTGCCGGAATAATTTCCATCGTTCTCTTCCGTTGAGGGTAACACGAACGGAACGTGAAGCAATATCTGCAGCTGTAGGTTTGGGAAAACGTGTCATCATCCAACCGGTAAAGCAAAGTAAGGGAAATGCAATGGCACCAATTAAGGCCGGCATCCAGAACTCACTTACATGAAGATCATGTAAAGCATAGAGGCCTAATGATTTTGCAACCCCTGAACTTAACGCCATACTTACTCCCATAATACTGGCAAGAATATCGGTAGTACGTCTTCCTTCAAGAAAGCTAAAAATAACTCCCCACATACAGCCCAAAGAAAGACCATTAAAAAATAATGCCACTATATTATAAGGAACAGGTAATAATCCAAAAACGATCAATGAAAGTTCCGAAAGAGCAGCAGAACCAATGATAAATTTCAAACGGCCTCAGGTTTCAATTCTGAGATATACTTGATACCAAGTAATTTAGCACAAACATATCCTAATAACTGAATTATACTAACAGCTATTTTATAATCCATACCACAAACAAGAAGTCCATTAAATTCTGCTGCAGTAAAAGGCTTTCGAAGGGCATAGACTAATGAATAAGAAAGAAGTGCTGTTCCACCTGCCCAAAGAACAAAAAGCCAGTCAGGCATAGAATTCTTTTTTATCTCTTGTAACACCGGATTTGAAGTTTTCATTATTTCTATCTCATTTTGATTACGCTGCAAAAGTAGACTCCGGTTCAAAAGAAAAAAATGAATAAAACATGAATCATAAAGCTGTAATAATTCAGAAATATTCATGAAACGATTTCCTCATGATTCAGTAATACAGAAACAATAGAAATGAAACATATATGTAACATAAAAGCCGTATCTTTATTTTGTTTTATACAGATCAGTTCATATGGAAGATTTAAAAGAAATATACGAACGGATTTCCTTTTTAAGACAAAAAGGTATAAAAATGAAGGAAATGGCAGAACAAGCAGGAATTTCTCCCAGTGTTTTATCTGCCATTTACTCAACTGTACTTCCCGCATACTTAAAAAACACAGAAAAAGGAGAAAATGAGGATGAGGCTTTAAACAATGCATTAGTCTGGGTTAACAATGTTTCAAAAAAGAAGCTGTTAGGTTCACTTGCCAACCTGAAAAATTCTTTATTTGCAATGGAAATCATTCCTAAATCTCCTTCAGAGAACAAGATTAATCCCTTTCTGACACAACTGGAAAACAACATGCAAGAAACACTGAACCGTATTTCTTATTTCAGTGGGATTTACTTAAGTTATAGTATTTCTTCAGGAAGTCATAGCTTAAAAATAGAACCTTACTTAATAACACCAGCAGAAACAGGATGTTATGCAGAAGTTGGCCACAATAACGCTTATGGAGTAACACATTGGGGAGTAGTCATGATGAACGGTATGAATCACCTATACCTTACGTTCAATGAGAACCAGCCTCCTCAATTAGCTTTATATCATATCTGCTTAAAGTTACCCATGTATGATCACCCTCCACTTTTACGGGGTATTTATACTTGCTTTGATTACAATTATAATCCTGTAGCACGACGCATTCTTTTTGTAAAATACTCAGACAGCATTGCTCGCGATGAATTTATGAAATTAAAAGGAGAATTAAAAGCCTATGAAGTTTTAAACGAAAAAGAACAAGCTTACTACAATTATACTTGCCAACCAGGAGATATTATTCGCATGTGCAATATCCCTTCTCCCCACATGACAGAAGAAGATTTAACCATCGAGAAAAAAATACTATCTCTCTGAAATATTTATTTGTGATTTATATATTCGAATACAAGACTTTGCACACACCCAAAAGAAGTAACATTTTGACTTCTCCACCTTTTGCTCCACCTCGAACGGTAATATTTTGCCGTTTTTTGCGTGCCTGGGGAAAACAAAAAATCCCAATTTCGCTTGGAAATCAGGATTTTACTGTCTTTTGCTTTTCTTCAAAGTGGTGCCACCAGGAATCGAACCGGGGACACAAGGATTTTCAGTCCTTTGCTCTACCAACTGAGCTATGGCACCAATCTTTCTCGTTTGCGGTTGCAAAGGTAAGTAAAGTTTTTGAAACTGCAAACTATTCTCGAAAAAAATATGAGAAAAAATTAAAATAGGGCGGATTTTCATGAAAAATCCCACTATTACTCATAAAATAGTGGGATTTTAACTGTATGTGGGCTGTTATTATTCACCTTTAAGTGGATTCCATCCTTGAGCCTTTAATTCAAGTTCGTTGCCGTCGCGAGTAACCAGGGCACAACCTAACTCCGATTTTGTGATATGTCCGATAACTTTTACTCCTTCTATTTGTGAGACTTTTTCGTGATCGGTCAGAGGTACAGTGAACAGCAGTTCATAGTCCTCACCTCCATTCAGGGCGCAAGTTGTCAGATTCATATTAAATTCTTCTGCCATGACTGCGGTCTGATAGTCGATAGGAATACGGTCTTCGTACACACGGCAGCCTGTCTGACTTTGCGAACAGATATGCATCAGTTCAGAAGAGAGACCGTCGGATATATCCATCATTGCTGTTGGACGGATGCCTGCTTCAGCCAGTCGTTCGATGATGTCGCGGCGTGCTTCTGGCTTTAAGAAGCGTTCCAACAGATATTCTTTGCCGGCAAGTCAGGTTGGACGTCTTTTTCTCCCTGAAAAACTGCTTTCTCACGTTCCATCAGCTGAAGTCCCATATAAGCTGCTCCCAAATCTCCGCTTACGCAAATCAAATCTGTATCTTTGGCTCCATTACGATAAACTACCTTATCTTTGTCAGCTTCACCGATACAGGTAATGGAGATTGCAAGACCTGTTACAGAAGAAGTAGTATCACCGCCTACGATATCTACGTGATGTAGCTGGCAAGCCAGTTTCAGTCCATCGTAAAAATCCTCCAGATCTTCTATGCAAAAACGCTTCGATACAGCCAGCGATACGGTAATCTGCTTAGGTGTACCGTTCATTGCATAGATATCCGAGAAGTTTACCATTGCTGATTTATATCCCAAATGCTTCAGAGGAGTATAGACCAGATCAAAATGAACACCTTCCATCAGTAAGTCGGTTGTAACCAGCACCTGCTTTCCTGCAAAGTCAAGTACGGCAGCATCGTCACCTATTCCATACTTGCTTTCTTCATTCTGTAGTTTGATATCTGTGGTGAGATGCTTTATCAGCCCGAACTCACCGAGAGTTGATATTTCAGTTCTATTTCCTTCGTGCATAGTTTTTTTACGCTCTGTTAATAAGTTCTCTCATGATGGTAGTCATGCGCGGCTGTGCTTCATCGGCAGCCTTCTGTACCTCTTCGTGTGATACTTCGACAATTTTGCCTTCCACTCCCAAGTCAGTGATAACTGAAACGCCGAACACCTTAATACCGCAATGGTTGGCTACGATAACTTCAGGTACAGTAGACATACCTACTGCATCGGCTCCCAGAATGTGGAACATCTTATATTCCGACGGAGTTTCGAAAGTTGGTCCCTGTGTCCCGATATATACTCCCTGCTGTACCTTAATTCCTTTTTCTTCGGCAATTTCGAGAGCTTTTGCGATCAGTTCTTTTGAGTAAGCCTCACTCATATCCGGGAAGCGGGGGCCGTATTCGATGTTCTTGCCACGCAACGGATGTTCAGGGAAGAAGTTGATATGGTCAGTGATAATCATCAGGTCACCGATTTCAAAATTCGGGTTTGTTCCTCCTGCTGCATTCGAAACGAACAAAGTCTTGATACCCAATTCGCGCATGACACGTACAGGGAAAGTAACTTCCTTCATTGAATAGCCTTCGTAAAAGTGGAAGCGACCTTGCATGGCCATAATATCCTTGTTGCCCAGTTTACCGAAAATCAGCTTACCGCTATGGCCTTCTACGGTCGATACCGGAAGTTGGGGATTTCGGAATAGTTTATTTCATATTTATCGGTAATTTCGTGTACCAAACTGCCCAGACCTGTACCTAAAATGATGGCTGTCTCGGATGAGTGTGCATTCTAGCTTTTAGAAAAGCTGCTGTTTCTTGAATTTTTTCTAACATACTCGATAATATTTTGATTAAATAAATGTTCTTCTTTATTCAGAAATTCTACCTCCACCGGCAATACATATATATAAGGTTTCATCGTTTCACTCAGTAGCGGATGAGCGATGAGTCGTGCCGCATCCTTTTCGGTTGTGATGATGAACGTTTACCCTCAGGTAGTTTTCTGAACGCTTCTTCTATCCGTTTCATGTCCGTTGCATCAAAATCGTGATGGTCAGGAAAAGTCGACGGAGTAACAAACTGCGTATAAGCCGACAGTTTACTGATGATGGCTGCCGGTGAGGCTATACCTGTAACCAGCAGGATATGGTCATCGTTTCGGATTTCTTCAAGCTTCTTTTCCGGTTCTTCCGAGAAGAGAGGCTGTAGTTTTCCGTATGCCAGCGTTGTAAAATAAAGTTGCTGACAGGGGAGGGGGGCTATATCATATCGCAACGCCTGTTGTTCTGCTTCGCTCATTTGTGCCGGACACTTACTTACGATGATGATGTCGGCACGCTTTTTTCCACTTTCCGGCTCCCGCAGTCGTCCGGCTGGTAACATCCGGTCAAGATGTATCGGACGGTTATAATCTATAAGCAGAATGGTCAGTCCTGCCTTCACGTAGCGATGCTGGAAAGCATCGTCCAGAACAATAACCTTTATGCCGGGAGCTGTATGTCCATCTGTTAGCTGATTAATGCCGTGACAGCGGTCTCGGTCTACAGCCACATAGATATCCGGAAACTTGTGTGCCATCTGATAAGCTCATCGCCAATCTGGTCGGCATCTGTTTCGGGAGTAGCCAGAACGAAACCTTTCGATTTACGTTTATATCCACGGCTGAGTACAGCTACCTGAAATTCATTCTGTAACAACCGGATGAGGTATTCTGTGTGTGGAGTCTTTCCGGTTCCTCCCACGCTGATATTACCCACGCAGATAACGGGTAGCGGAAATGACTGTGAATGAAGTATGCCTCTGTCAAACATCCAGTTGCGTATACTTACTCCCAGACGGTAGAGGCATGCTAATGGCAACAGTCCGTGGTAAATCTTTATTTTTCTTTCAAGTTTCATCAGGCAGCCGATGCTTTATTTGATAACCACATCAAACGGCATGCGCGCCTGCAGGCGATCGGCATCCTTGAGATTTTTTACAAAACGGAGTCCGTTGTAATATTCACCGAAATTTTCCTGCATACGGCTGCTGATATAACGGCTTGGCCGGGTATTAAGCAGTGAAGTCAGGAAATCTTCTTTTTCCGGATAGCTTACCAGCGTATAACGTTCTATTTTAGCATGTGAGGCTGCAACTTCAACAGCTTCATCCAGTCCACCCAGCTCATCTACCAGTTTCAGGTCTTTGGCCATTTCTCCGGTCCACACACGTCCTCAGCTATCTTTTTGATATCTTCAATATTCATTTTTCTGCCGTCGGCACAACGTTTGGTAAAGAGTTCATATCCTTTATTGACCATACCTTGCATCAGAGCCTTTTCTTCTTCATTGAACGGACGAGTCAAATCTCCCAAGTCTGCCAGTTCGTTTGTTTTTACAACATCGAAATTCAGCCCCAGCTTATCTTTCAGGAGTCCTTCTGCATTTGGAACCAGACCGAAGATTCCGATGGACCTGTCAGGTTGTCGGTTCGGCTACAATCCAGTCGGCAGCGCAGGATATATAGTAACCGCCCGAAGCGGCATAGTCACCCATAGAAACGATAACGGGTTTTTCCTGTTTCAGCAGTGAAACTTCACGCCAGATCTGTTCTGAACCGTAGGCACTTCCTCCCGGAGAGTTAACACGCAGTACAACTGCCTTCACGCTTTCATCTTCGCGTAACTTACGCAAATCCTTTATGACTTTTTCGGAGTTGATACCTTCTCCGTCAGCAGATTCATCACCGTCTATTTCACCATAAGCATAATATACGGCAATGACGTTTCCACTTTTATCTTTCGGTACGTTTCGTTTTACGTTTACCATATCCTCAAGCGAAAGTGTATTCAGTTTTTCATCTTCCTTACAGTCGGTCAGCTGTTTCAGGTAGGCCAGTACTTCATCTTTGTACATCAGTGTATCTGCCAGACCGGTGCTGAGATAAAGTTCTGCCGGCTGGAGATCCATATTACGGCTGGCAAGAGCATTCAGAGAGTCAACAGAAATCTTTCTTGATTCGGAAACCTCATTCAGAATCTGCTGCCAGATAGAGCCGATGAATGCTTGTGTCTGTTCACGGTTTGCCGGACTCATTTCAGTAGCGATATATGGTTCTACTGCCGATTTGTATGTTCCTACACGAAATACCTGCATTTCCACTCCGACTTTGTCGAGCAGACCTTTCAGGAACATGGTCTGTGCAGATAGTCCGTGCCAGCCTATACTTCCCGAAGGATTGGCTATTACCTTATCGGCAACACTTGCAATATAGTAAGTACCTTGTGAATATGCTCCGGCATAAGCGACGATAAACTTCCCGCTTTCTTTGAAATCAACCAATGCACGTCGTATAGCCTGCATGGAAGCTGTCTGACAGGCGAAAGCACCTGCATCGATATAGATACCTTTTATTTTGTCATTTTCTTTAGCTTTGCGGATAGAGGTCAGAATGTCATCCAGCCCGTAAGTCGCATAGTCTTCCCCTAAAAATTGCATGATTGGATTTTCCTGGTAGCGTTCCATTACACTACCTTTCAGTTCGAGTACGAATACCGAACGGTCTTTCACTATAGTTTCTGTTCCGGAAGTTGAAGCAACCATTCCGGCAAGACTGATAATACCTAATATTGTGAAGACTACTCCCGTCAGAATCAGACCGCAGACGGTGGCGAAGGTGTATTTCAAAAACTCTTTCATTGTGTGATGTTTTTAGAGATTTATTAAATAACAAAGTTAGTCTTTTTCACGGAATAACCAAAAGCAAACGAATTTTTTTCCTGATGCCGAAGAGGAAGTTGCAATGTATTTACCGGAAGCGGACATAGGTGAAATAACATATCAGCATCTTTTAGGAAAAACATGCTGATATGTTCAGGAAAACATCTCGATGTTTTTTTATTTTTTGTACAAAAATAGAGGATATTCAGGAGCTTGTTTTTTGTGTGTCTGCAAGGCTTTTATGGGATGCCGGTAATTATGATTTCGCCATTTTTAATCTGTTGATGATAAGGTGTTTACTTGCGGCTGCGAAACCGTATGTTGCGATAGGTGATGAGAAGTTGACAACAAAGTTGCAGAAGAAGCGGTGTCTGGATTCTTGTTTGCAATCATATATTTCCCAGTCGTAACGTAAATTCCTTACAGAAATCATCGGCTGTACAATAAATCTCTGTAACTTTAGACTCTGAGGGAAAAGTGGTAATTTAGCACTATAAATTTTATATCCTAATTGCCGTGTCTTTCTTTTCCGGTAGGTTCTACATGCTCTTATATTCACGTTAAATGATAACCGATAAACTATGAAACAAGTATATAGATCAAAAATAGATATCTGGTTGCTGATATTGATTCTGGCAGCTTGGGGCATACCGTTGACATTTATAGTTTGGAACGAGTTTTCAGCAGTGAAATTCAGTGTTGTTTTGTTTATGCTTGTGCTTACATTGGCACTTCTCTTCAGTATAAAATACACGATAGAAGGAAAGACTTTGCGTGTTGATTATTCCTTTTTTTATAGCGAGCGCATTAATATTGACGAGATAACAGAGATTGTCAATACCCATACGTTTCTATCAGCTCCAGCAGCATCCTTAGACAGAATCGAGATAACGTATGGTAAGAATTGTGTTGTACTGTCTCCGAAAGATAAGCAGAAGTTTGTGAAGCAACTTTGCGATATATCTGCAAATCATATTCGTGTGAACATATAAACAGTTTTATTGGGGCTATAGAAATAAAATAAGAGTGAATCAGTTCAGGACATTTTCGAGAAAGAAATGCCCTGACTGATTTATTGTTATTCGGTTTTGATACTGTTTACCGGATTTTCATTGGCATTTTTCCAACTCTGTACAGTAATAGTAGTCATAGTTATGAGTGTAACCAGCAGGAATGACAAAATGAATATCCACGGGGTAACAGGCGTTTTCTCTGCAAATCCTTGCAGCCAGTGCTGTCCGATCCACCATCGAATGGTGCTGCCACGATGAAGCATCCGGTAAGTATAAGTATATATCTTCGGTTGAACATGTACAGAATCTGTCTGGTTGAGCTTCCCATAATCTTTCTGATTCCGATTTCCTTTCTTCTGTATTCGCTCTCGAACATGGTGAGTCCGAACACTCCTGTCAGGCTGATGGCAATTGCATGAGTGAGAAAAGCAGGATCTGCTTGGTGAAACGCAGTTCGTTCCGGTAGTTGGCATCGAGTACTTCATCCATGAACCGGAAATTGAAGTCGTGTCCGGGGGTAAACTTTTCCATTGTTTTCTGGAGCGATTGGATAATAGCAATTTTATTTACTCCTGCCGATACACGAACATTGATGGTTTGCTGCCATTTCCACCATCGGTCTTTATAATCACTTCCTGCAACAAAAAAGGCGAGAGGCTGTGAATAATCATTGTTTCGGAAACTACTATATCGTATATTTTTACAAATACCTATAACGGGATAACCTCCTGCTTTTTCATTTATTTTTATTATAGGATATTTATTTCTTGCAGCTTCATTGAATATGTACACATCTCCATCATCAGGTCTAAAATTACGGCCTTCTATAATTGGAATTTCCATTAATTGCAAAAAATCATAATCTACGGGCAAGCAGTCGAATTGGATGCGTTGTTCGTTTGTTCCACGCTCCCAGTTCATGTATCTGTCTGATGAATTTAATGCAAAATATGAGATGGAAACTCCTTTTACTCCAGATATATTATTTAGCTCATTTTTTACAGAGGCTGTTTGTGCAGCTGCTTCTTTACTCATGCAACCTACAATTATATTATCTTTGTTATATCCATATTCAGAGCTATAGATATAATGTCCTTGTGAATACATAATTGCTACAGCTATGATTAATACAAAAGATGTAAAAAATTGTAAACAGATAAGTGAGGATCGTAATGTCTTACCTTTGGGTGAAAGTCCCAAAGAACCTTTTATTACAAGAACTGGTGTAAATGATGTAACATAATAGGAGGGATATATTCCTGCTAATGCTCCCATAAACAAGCTTAATATGAAAGTCACCAAAAGGAGAAAAGGATGATGGAATAAATTCAAATCAGCTGTAACAAGTTCTTGTATTTCTGTATCTTTTACAATAAAAAAGAATTATAAGGGCAAAAATATAGGAGATTGTGCTGATGAGAACAGATTCTATTATTAGATATTGTCGTAATGAGTCAGCTGTTGCTCCTAGTATTTTTTGTGTATTAATACTTTTGATGCGCATTGGCGCTTCTGCTAACGAAAAATTCATGAAATTGATACTAGCTATTATTACTATTAATAGAGAAATAGATAGTAGCAGGTATATGGTACTACGATTAGCATTATTTTTATTGATGACAGAAAAATGTGTTTCTGTCAATGGAGTAAGTCGGATAGGATTAGTCTTATCAAATAAGTTTTTAATATTATTATCAACCTTCTGTAACTTTTGAGTACTTAGCTCTTCTATTTCCTTTACGTTGTTAGGGTGATCTAAACGAAGATAGCAATAATAATTCCAGTTTCCCCATTTGTTTTGATTTTCTTTTTTGAGGTAATTGTGTAAATATATTATTTTCAAATTCAGAGTTTTTAGGGAAGTCTTTATATACTCCCCCAATTGTATAAGTTGTATTTTCTGTTGTAACTGATTTCCCAATAACATCTATTTGCCCATAAAAGCGTATTGCCATTGATTCTGGAATAAGTACCATATTAGGAAAATTAAGGTACTAGTGGAACCACATAGCATTTGTGGTTGGAAAGTTTCTAAGAAGTTACCAAATCCTTTTTGTACTTTTTCATTGAACAATAGTTCGTTAAAAATTCGCCAAGCCTAAGCGGCTTTGGCGGTAAATAAAATGAGTTCTTTGAAAAGTTTGTCAATTAATTGCGTGTTTGGCTCAATCCCAGACACGCAAATAAATCGTTCAAG
>ENA-OQAN01000370-OQAN01000370.1-human-gut-metagenome-genome-assembly--contig:-NODE-370-length-24415-cov-1.350626_pt1 | contig 24415 bp, 43 predicted proteins | sample MGYA00242735_ERZ504527 | MGnify/ENA primary metagenome ERZ504527 (study PRJEB26092, sample SAMD00036230) | human gut metagenome | host: Homo sapiens | study: EMG produced TPA metagenomics assembly of... | reverse complement strand
TGATTTCAGGGCCTTATGGCGTCCTTACGGCATCTGTCATTTGCAGGCTGGCTCACGCTTGAAATGAGGCCTGTGGCACAGCTTGATGAGGTCCTCCGTTTTTTGCGGGACGAAGGCATGTAAGGATTCAGGAACTCCCTTTTTATAAGCTTATGGGAGCCGTAAAAATGGGTATGCATGAGACCTTTTGGCCTCTGGAAAGGATGGAACAATGAAATGTCTTAAGGCTACGGTAGCAGCCCTTGTCATCGCTGTCTTATGGGGGAGTGCTCCCGGAGTGTCTTTGGCTCAAAAAGCAGCACTGCCCCTTGCCGATGGGGAACTCTTTGTTTCCCAAAAAATTGTTGATGGAGGCAAGGTCTTATATAAGGGAACGACTGCAACCGATAACTGGAACCATGATCCGGAGGTCACTCCAGACGGTTTTGTTGGAACGGCCTTCGTACCGCGTCAAGTTGTCCTTGAAAAGATTGATGTGGCTGGGGTGGGGGATGTCAAACGGATGTATACAGCAAAAGAAAAGATCCAAGGCGCCCAGCAAAAATATCATGGCAAGGCTTATGACTCGTTTCTTGTCATTTATACGGCCATGGATACGGAAGGACGGGGTGGCCAAATGGCCATTCAAAAGGCCGAACTTTTTGGCCGTCTGCTCAATGTGACGGTTGCCATTGATGACCCCAAACGTACGGATACCCATGAGGATGAAGCCTTATTTACCGAAAGCGCCTTATGCCTTCCTTTAAAAGAATTGCCTCAATATGGGACCCTTCTCGTCCGTTTTGCTGATGTGACAGGTCACGGGCTGGGTCTTCAGTATGTCCAGCTTCAACTATAAAAAATGATACAAAAAGCTAATTTATTTCTATTTCAAGAAAATAAATTGGCTTTTTTATTGACCTTTTTCTCATTTAGCGTTACACTTTAGCCATTCTAGTAGAGAAGGGACGGTTAGTCATGATGCAGAATGCTTTACTTGGACAGGCTTTTGTGTATCGTTACCAGAGCTATTTTAGCTTTGGTTATTTTGCGTGCCCACAAAAGAATGTTTGTTCTACCGTAAAGCGAGTGCCGAATCCCCCTTGTGACTGACGATAGCAAGGCGGGTTTGATGATAGGTTTTGACCGTTCAAAGCAGACTCCTTACGAGCCTGCTTTTTTATTTTTAAGGAGGATGGTAGCAATGATTATCGTTATGAAGAAGGGTGCCCCAAAAGAAGCAATTGCAGGAGTGGAAGCGGGGCTTAAGAAACGTGGCTTTACAATCCATGAAAGCATGGGGGTAAACCAAACCATCTTGGGAATTGTGGGAGATACGAGTATTTTGGATCCTGAGGAGTTTCTCGTCAATCCCGATGTGGAAAAGGCCCTGCGCGTGCAGGAACCTTTTAAACGGGCCAACCGTATGTTCCATCCCGATGACAGCATCATCGATGTAAGCGGTGTTCCAGTAGGCGGGAAAAGATTTACTGTCATAGCGGGGCCCTGTTCCGTTGAAAGCCCGGAACAGATGAAAAAGATCTCCCATTCCGTGAAGGAAAGCGGTGCCTCCATGCTGCGCGGCGGTGCCTTCAAGCCCCGCACTTCCCCTTATTCCTTCCAGGGGCTGGGAGATAAGGGGCTTGACATGATCCGTGAAGCGGGCAGCAAAGAACGGCTGCCTATCGTTACAGAAATCATGTCTGCCGACAAGATTGCGGAATTTGTCGAAAAGGTAGACTCATCCAAGTCGGTGCCCGCAATATGCAGAACTTCACACTTCTCAAGGAACTGGGAAAGACGAATGTTCCAATCCTTTTAAAGCGCGGTCTTTCCGCGACCATTGAAGAGTGGCTCATGAGTGCGGAGTACATCATGAGTGAAGGAAACGAAAATGTCATTCTTTGTGAACGAGGCATCCGTACTTTTGAGACATATACCCGCAATACCTTGGATTTATCTGCTATCTGTGCCGTCAAACGGCTGAGCCACCTGCCTGTGATTGTTGATCCCAGCCATGCAACCGGAAAATCTTGGATGGTTGCCTCCATGGCGCGGGCCGCCCTTGCAGCTGGGGCTGACGGTTGATCATTGAGACCCACAACGATCCCCAGCACGCCCTTTGTGACGGGGCACAGAGCCTTACCTTGCCCGCCTTCCATGACCTTATGGAAGACCTTCGCAAGATTGCTCCTGTCGTGGGCCGCGAGCTGTAATCCCTTTGGAAGAAAAGAAGCAGAGTGGGAGAAAGGAACCATTTACATGAAGTCACTGGAAGAAACGACGTTTGCCATCATTGGATTGGGTCTAATTGGCGGCTCTTATGCCAAGCTCTGAAGAATCGGAACGCCCATAAAATCATCGGCATGGACCGTAATCATATTGTTTCCCTTATGGCTAAGGATGAGGGGTATATTACAGACATTGCTGATGAGGATCCTTCCCTTTTGCAGGGAGCGGATATCATCATCTGCGCCATGTATCCCGGAGCTTTTGTTTCTTTTGTCAAGGACCATGTGAAGTATTTCAAGAAGGACGTCCTGCTCACGGATGTAATGGGCATCAAAGGCAGCATTCCCGATGAAATCGACAGGCTTTTGGGCCCGGAAATGGATTTTGTACCGGCGCATCCGATGGCCGGACGGGAAGGCAAAGGATACGGTCAAAGTACCTCCCGGATTTTCGAAGGAGCAAATTTCATTGTCATCAAGCGGAAAGAAAATCGCCCGGAAAATGTAGCCTGGCTTCGTGCAATCGCACTTCAGATTGGCTGCGGCCGGGTTGTTGAACTATCTGCCAGGGAGCATGACGGCATCATTGCCTACACAAGTGATTTGCCCCATATCATGGCGGTGTCCTCATGAACAGTGATTCCATGAAGGAAAATACCAAGTACTTCATTGCTGGCAGTTTCCGTGATGCAACAAGGGTCGCCGATATCAATGGGACGTTGTGGTCAGACCTCTTTCTCCTGAATAAGGAACCTGTCATTGCAGAAATCGAGCGCCTTGAAACCCAGCTGGAAAAATGGAAAAAGGCGTTAAAGGAAGGGAGACAGGAAGACCCTCCTTGTCATGATGGATGAAGCAAGAAGAAAGAGAAGGGATATGTTCTATGGAAAAAAATTGATGTTGCACTCGGAACAGGATTCCTATACCATTGAAATTGCCAGAGGTCTGTGGAAGGATGTCGGGACAAAGATCCGCAGCCTTTCCAAAGCCGAAAAGGTTGCTGTCATTACGGATGACACGGTGGATGCCCTTTATGGCAAAGCGCTCGAAGAAAAACTTTCCAAGGAAGCTTTATGGTTCGCCGGTTTATTTTCCCTCATGGGGAGCACCATAAGACTCTTGCGGTCTTTGAAACCATGGTCAGGGCCTGTGCCCAGTTTGGAATGACCCGGTCGGATCTGGTTGTGGCTTTGGGCGGCGGCGTCGTGGGAGATCTTGCCGGCTTTGTGGCCGCGTTCTTTTCTGGCGGGGAATTTGATTTTTATCCAAATCCCAACAACGCTTTCTTTCCCAGATTGACAGCAGCGTTGGTGGTAAGGTCGCTGTGGATCTGCCAGAAGGAAAAAATCTCGTAGGCGCTTTCTACCAGCCGCGAGGCGTATTCATCGACCCGGATCTGTTGATACCTTGCCAGTCCGTTACCTCCATGACGGTTTTGCGGAGGTCATTCAATGTGGGGCCTTCGGCAGTGCTGACTTTTTTGGCCGCGTTGGAATCGCTTCCTGATGATCGGGCGATTCTTGCTGCAGCCGATCCATCATTCATCGCTGCATCCTTATCAAGGTTGCGGTTGTCGAAAAAGACGAGCGCGATACGGGGGCCCGTATGGTTCTTAATTTTGGTCATACCATCGGACATGCTGTGGAACGGTATTATCACTATGAAAAGTATACCCATGGGGAAGGCGTTGGCATTGGATGGTCCGTCTTACCCAAAATGCGGAGCGTCTGGGACTTGCTCAAAAGGGCACGGCCGAGAAAATCAAGACCTTGCTGGCTCGTTTTGGCCTTCCTACAGGCGTTTCCATGAACCCGGAGGACATTGTCCGTGGCATTGCTTTGGATAAGAAAAAAAGGGGGCATGAGATTACCCTTGTGATTGTGCCGGAAATCGGTCAGCATCTTTTGAAGAAAGTTTCTTTTGATGAATTGATGCCATATGTGGAGGATAAACCATGACGACCTTGACCTTGATGCCGTCGCTCTTAGCGGGAACGGTAACGGCCCCTTCTTCCAAAAGCATGGGCCATCGTTTCCTTATCTGTGCCGCTCTTGCCCAAGGTGAGAGCTGGATTCGTGATGTCAGTTTTTCCAAGGATATTGCCGCGACTAGACGCTGTCTGGAAGCGCTTGGTGCGACCATTATGGAAGGTCCTGGGGAAAAAGGCCGAAAAACCTATTTCGTAAAAGGTCAGCCGCCTCATCAAAAATCTCCTCTTATGGACTGCGGGGAATCGGTTCAACCCTTGCGTTTCCTCATCCCCTTGGCAGCCCTTGACGGCAATTGCTACAACTTCATTGGGGAAGGCGAACTGGGAACACGTCCCTTGACACCATATGAAACCCTTTTTAAGGAAGAAAACCTTCATTTTCACTATGGATCGGAGCGTCATTTTCCTCTTTCGGTTCAAGGTCCCTTAAAAAGCGGCCATTTTGTGGTTCCCGGTGATGTGAGCAGTCAGTTCATCAGCGGTCTTCTTTTTGCCTTGCCACTCCTTCAGAGGGATTCTACCATTGAAATCACTGGCTCTTTTGAATCCCAAAGTTATGTGGCGCTTACCCTGTCCGCCCTGAGCACATTTGGCGTCCACGTTTTTCAAGATGAACCGCGCTTGTATCGCGTTTTGGGCGGTCAGGCCTATCGACCTACAGCGGCAGCGTAGAAGGAGACTTTTCTCAAGCCGCTTTCTTTCTGGTTGCCGGTGCGTTAGGAAAAGGAATATCGATTCGAGGCGTCAAGACAAGTTCCTTCAGGGAGATAAGGCAATTCTTCCGATTTTACAGCGTATGGGGGCTAAATTTGAAGAAGGCCCGGAAAGCCTAACGATTCATCCCTCATCCCTTCATGCATTCGCATCGATGCCTCGGACTGCCCCGATCTTGTTCCTATTCTTTCTGTGGCCGCTGCCCTTGCAAAAGGTACGACGGAAATCATTCATGCTGAACGGCTGCGCCTCAAGGAATGCGACCGCCTTAAAGCCATGGCATCGGAACTTACTAAAATGGGTGCCCACATTGAGGAGCGCCCCGATGGACTTATTATCAGGGGAGTGCCGATGCTTCACGGTGCAGGGGCAGATAGTTGGAATGACCATGCGTTGCGATTGAGTCTCGCCATTGCTGCAACACGTTCGGACGGTCCTGTTATCCTAACAGGCAGTGAAAGTGTACAGAAATCGTATCCTCAATTTTGGCAGGACTATGAATCATTAGGAGGAAAATCAAATGAGTTCTACAGTCGGAATGCGGCTTCGTATGACTATTTATGGCGAATCCCACGGTCCTTCCATTGGAATCGTTCTTGATGGCCTGCCGCCCAATATCACAATCGATCTGGGCGCTATTGAAAAAGAAATGGCGCGGCGCGTACCGGGTCAGTCCCCGCTTTCCACACATCGGAAGGAAACGGATCAATTTACTATTGAAAGTGGTTTTTTTGAAGGGAAGACGACCGGAACGGCTCTATGTGCCCGCATTGTGAATCACGATGCCCATTCCAAGGATTATTCCCTGTTAAAGGATGTCATGCGTCCCAGCCATGGCGATTATCCGGGCTATGTGAAGGCTCATGGAGCCAATGATTACCGTGGCGGTGGGGCTTTTTCGGGCCGCCTCACAGCGCCCCTTGTCTTTGCAGGCGCTGTGCTAAACAGCTGCTGCGCCAAAAAGGAATCGTCATCGGGCTCATGTGGCCCGCATTGGTTCGGCCTGCGATCGGCCGTTCCATCCGTTGGGAGAAACTGACGAAACGCTGCTGCACCTTGGCGATCATTACCTTGCCACCTTGGATGATAAGGTGCGTGCGGTCATGGAAAGCGGTCATCCGTTCCGCCCAGGAGGACAAGGATTCCGTTGGCGGCGTCATCGAATGTATGGCTCTCCATCTTCCCGTGGGGCTCGGGGAACCCTATTTCGATTCTGTAGAAAGCACGCTGAGCCAGTTGCTCTTTTCCATACCTGCCGTTAAAGGCGTAGAATTTGGGGATGGATTTTCCCTTGCCGGAATGCGGGGCTCTGAGGCCAATGATCCGATGACAATCAAAGGGGATAAGGTCGTTACGACGACAAACCGCAATGGCGGTATCCTGGGAGGCCTTACAACGGGCATGCCCCTCTTGTTCCGTGTTGTCGTAAAGCCGACGGCTTCCATCTATCAACCGCAGCATACGGTGAATATCAAGACCCATGAGGAGACCATACTTGAAATCAAGGGTCGCCATGATCCCTGCATCGTGCCCCGTGCCGTTCCTGTTGTGGAAGCCATGACGGCATGGGCCCTGTGTGACCTCATGCTTTGCCGGGAGCGTGAGCTTTAATGGGACAGGCAAAACGTAGGATTGGACATCAGGGGGTGCCCGGGGCTTATAGTGACCTTGCGGCAACCAGCTTTTTTGCAGGCATGGATTATGAAAAAAAGGCTTTTCCTTACTTTGAAGATGTTGTTGTCGCCGTCATGGACGGGACCATCGACTATGGGGTCCTTCCCATCGAAAATTCTTCCACAGGCGGCATTACCGATGTCTATGACCTAATTCGAAAATACCATGCCTATATTGTAGGAGAAAAGATTGTCAAGGTGGAGCACTGCCTTCTTGTCTATGACGATACGCAGCTGGAAGAAATTCGGGAGGTCTATTCCCATCCACAGGGGCTGTCCCAGTGTCATGCCTTCTTTCGTTCCCATCCTTTTTTGCGGGCCGTTCCCTGTAGCAATACGGCGGAGGCTGCCCGTATGGTGGCAGAGCGGAAGAAGCGTACCCTTGCTGCCGTGGCTGGCATCCAAGCTGCGGAAACCTATGGTCTTTCAGTCCTTATGCGCGGGATCCAGACAAATCAAAGCAACTACACCCGCTTTGTCATTATTGGAAAGAAAAAGGAAATCAGCCCTAAGGCAGACAAGATGACTCTTGTCCGTGACCCTACCCCATGAGCCCGGTTCCCTGTACCGCGTTCTTTCCCATTTTGATGAGGAATCCATCAATATGACGAATATCGAGTCCCGTCCCATTCCGGGACGGCCATGGGAGTATTTTTTCCACATGGATATTTCCGGTCATGAAACGGATGAAGCGGTTCAGCGGGCCCTTCGAGGCATTCAGGGGGAACGAGCCCATTATACCCTCTTAGGAAATTACGAAGCCGATGGAACTATGTCCCATCTGTAGGAAAGAAGATAGGAGATTGTTATGAAAGTAGGACTTGTAGGAAAGGTCTTAGGTCATAGTTGGTCCTCTAAGATCCACGAAGCCTTTTTTAAAGAAATGGGGATAACAGGAAGCTATGAACTCATAGAGGTTCCTCAAGATAAAATTGACCATTTTTTTGCCTCGGCTGCTCAGCAGTTCGACGGACTCAATGTTACCATTCCCTATAAAGTGAAGGCTCTTCATCATATGCCTGCCATGAGCCAGGCCGCCCAAAAAATTGGGGCTGCCAATACCCTTGTTTTTACCAAGGGACGGAAGGAAGCCCATAATACGGATTACCTGGGGTTTGGCAGACTTCTTGATCATGAAGGCATCCATCTTTCGGGAAAAAGAATCATTATCCTTGGAACGGGGGGCGCGGCTCGTGCCGTTCTGCAGTATGTTCTTGATCAGGCACCGAAGGAAATCATCATCATGGCGCGCAATATGGAAAAAGGTAAGCGGGAATTGATTGATTTCCTTGCGCGGGCACCGGAGGTTACCATGATGGACTATGATCACCAGCGGGACCTTCCTTTTCATGATACCATCATCAATACGACGCCTGTGGGAATGAGCCCCCATACGGGATTTTCTCCCGTCCGTCCTGAGGTCTTTGCAAGACGCGAGAAGCCGCAGTCGATATTGTTTATAATCCGACAGAGACGAAGTTCATGCACCTTGCCAAAAGAGCGGGTGTGCCATGCTGTAACGGCCTTTATATGCTTGTTGCCCAGGCCATCGCCTCAGAAGAAATTTGGCTGGACCAAAAAGTAGACCGTTCCATTGTGGAGTGTATCGCCGCACGCTTAGAGGAGGAACTCCATGGATAACCTCATTTTTATTGGGCTTCCAGGCTGCGGAAAAAGTACCATTGGAGCCATGGTGGCAAAAGCACTGGCCCTGCCCTTTTACGATGCGGATATCGTCACGGAACGTCTTGCTGGTGAAACCATTCCCACATGTTTGAAAAAGGGGAAGCTTATTTTCGGACAAGGGAAACAGAAGCGATTCGTCAGCTTTGCCAAAAGAATCGCTGCGTCATTTCTTGCGGCGGCGGTGTTGTGAGAGAAAGGAAAACATGGCCCTTCTAAAAAAAGCAGGGACCATCTTTTTCCTTGACCGTGATGTAGAAGCTATCATTGCCTCCGTTGATACCTCGACACGGCCCCTTCTTGAAGAAGACGCGGAAAAAGTTCGGGACCTTGACCAAAAACGGCGCCCTCTTTATGAAGCTATGCCGATGTCAAGATTCCTGTGGGAAGCGCATTCAAAAAGACAGCGGCTTTCATTGTGGAGATTTGGAACAAGCGGACTTGATAGAATCTTCCTATGAATTTAATAGAAAACTGAATAATGACAAAATTTTCTGCCCCTTATACAATGAAGACAGAACAATTGGTTTTACTGTCCTGTTTCTGGAAGAAGCAGGGAAAATGGGAGGAAATGTGTCATGTTACCGAAAAAGATCCGCATCTGCGAAGTGGGCCTTCGCGATGGTCTCCAAAACGAAAAAAGAATGTTTACGACAGAGGAAAAGCTGGAACTCCTCGATGGGATGGGAAAAGCAGGCTTCAGCGTCATTGAAGTCGGGTCTTTTATGAGTCCAAAGGCAGTCCCCCAAATGGCCAATACGGATGAAGTCTATGAGAAGCTGGAGAAAGTCCCTGGTGTGGAGTATCGTGCCTCATTGCCAATCTGCGCGGAGTGGAGCGGGCCATTGCCTGCGGCTGCAAGAAGGTAAAGCTCAATGTTTCGGCAAGTAGGCCCATAACCTGGCTAATCTCAACCGGACGCCGGAAGAAAGTGTTGCTCGCTTTGGTGACTGCGTTACCTGCGCCAAGGAAGCGGGTCTTGAGATTTCGGGATCCATCTCCATGGCTTTTGGATCTCCTTGGGATAAGGAAATCCCCATCGGTGCTGTCGCCTCCATCGTAGAAGCCTACATGGCGGTCGGTATCAATGAGATTTCCCTTTCTGATGCATCAGGTATGGCTTTTCCGCCCCAAGTTCAGGAAATCTGTGCCTACATGAAGAAGCAATTATCCTAAAAACATGTGGTGGCTGCATTTCCATAACACGCGGGGCTTGGCATGGCCAATATCCTTGCGGGCATGCAAAGCGGCTTCACCCAGTTTGATTCGAGCTTTGCCGGTGTGGGCGGCTGTCCTTTTGTTCCTGGTGCAGCAGGCAACGTGGCAACAGAAGACGTCCTGAACCTTTGTGAGGAAAGCGGCATCGATACAGGCATCGATTTTGATAAAGCCTTGGAAGTGAGCCGCCGTGTGGCTCAGCTTGTGGCCCATCCGACGGACAGCTATCTCCTGCGAGCAGGTAAGAGCAGAGATCTATTCCGGGAGATTCCTACGGGACAAGGTAAAAATGAAACCATGAAATGAGAAAGTGGATGCTTTTTATCTTTTTTTTACTAATTTTTTGAGAAAAAAATAAGACTCATAAGGGGAGTCGTACGAAATTGGCGTCGTGCGGCTCCTTTTCTTATGTTTTTGGATGCTGTCGGGAGAATCCATGAAGAATAATAAATTCATCGAATTTATTCATGAAAAGAAAATATAGAGTGGTGATAGGGAAGGAAATTGTAGACAAAAAATAAGAAAATAGATGAATAAAATTGTAAAAATAAGGGGCTTGTCTTCCTTGTTTTGATGATGAAAAGGCGTAACTATGCCTGTTCTCAGGTTTCCACCTATTACTTGGCAAATAATATATCGATATTATTCATATATTTTTAAAAAAATGTATTGGAAATATCAGAAAATTCATCCTACAATGGAACCATAAGAAAAGGCGGACTCATCACTTCCTGAACGGAAAAAGTAGGAGGATTCACTATGACAAGAAAAATTTCCTTGGCCTATCTTACAGTGCCGGGAATGGACCCTTTGGCCCAAGTCAAGATGGCATCAAAGGCGGGTTATGATTATGTTAGTCTGCGGACAATCCCTATGGGGCAGGCGGGGGAACCGCAGGTCCACTTGGAAAATGATCCAGGATTGTTCGCAAGTATTCAGGTTGCCTTAAAGGAGACATCCCTGCAGCCGCTCGATATCGAGTTGGTTCGGGTAAAGGAAGACCTTCCTCGTGATTACCGAGGTGCTTTTGAGTGTGCTGCAAAACTCGGATTTACAGACGTCCTTTCCAGCGTGTGGACAATGGACCATGGCTTTGCCGTCGACCGCTACGGAAAGATCTGTGAAGATGCCAAGGAATTTGGTCTCACCATGAATTTGGAGTTTCCCGTGATTTCGGGCCTTGTGAATCTGCCGATACGCTCCAGTTCCTTAAGGAAGTCGGCGCCGATAACGCTAAAGTTCTCTTGGATATGCTCTACTGCTACTGGTCAGGCGTGACGGTGGAAGACCTCAAGAAGCTCGATCCCTCCTTAGTTGGCGTGGTCCATCTTTGTGACTGCCCCAAAAATGAAAAAGCATACAAACCAGTTGAAATCATGCGGGAAGCACGGGAATATGTGGGCCGTGGTGCGATTCCCGTTAAGGACTACCTGAAAGTACTGCCTGAAGGGCCTTGTTCCATTGAACTTCCAAATAAAAAATATATAGAAACCTATGGAAAAGAAGGACACATCCGAAATTGTCTTGAAACGCACGGGAGTATCTCACCGCAGCCGGTCTGTGAAGAAAGAAGGTCAGGAATGATGAAGGTCGATCTCAATACGAAAATGATTACTCTTTTGGGACTTCCTTTGACGCAGTCCTTTGCTGCAAGGATGCAAAATAAAGGGTATGAAGCAGCTGGGCTCAATATGGTCTACTTTTATACGGAAACGGATAATGAGCATTTGGGAGATATTGTGAATGGCCTGCGATATATGAATTTTGCTGGATTTGCCGTAACAAAGCCAAATAAAGTCAAAGTGTTGGAGTATCTTGACGAACTTGATCCCCTCTGTCAAAAAATGGGGTCCAGCAACACCGTTGTCAAGACGCCAGAGGGCAAGCTTATCGGCTACAACACGGATGGCGTTGGTTTTTATACAGCTCTGACGGAAGAGGCCGGTGTGAAGGCCGATCAGTGTGTCTTCTTCTGCTTTGGCGGCGGCGGGGCGGGCCGCGCCATGTGTTCTATCCTGCTTACCACGGGGCTCGCAAGATTTACATCACAGACAAGTTTGAAGCTGTGCCAAGTCCCTCGTCGATGACATCAACAAGAATTTTGCTCCTGTCGCAGAGTTCGTCCCTTATGGAGACTTTTCGAAACTATCGGCCTGCGATGTGGTCCTTAACGCCAGCGGCGTTGGCATGGGGCGTTCCATCGGGGAAACGCCGCTCCCCAAGGAATACATGAAACCGGAACAGCTTTATTTTGACGCTTGTTATAATCCTGCAAAGACACAGTTTCTCCTGGATGCTGAAGCAAAAGGCTGCCGCATCCTGAACGGCCTTGGCATGAGCCTTTACCAAGGGGCTCCCAGATTGAACTGTGGACAGGGAAGAAAGCTCCTGTTGAAGCGATGCGGGAAGAACTCCTCGCCATCCTTGCGGAAAAGAAATAATAGCTGAAAACAGCAAAGGAGGCATGCTGTATGCGCCTAATCAAATGGTTAGATGAGCATCTTGAAGAAACATTGATGGTCATCCTCTTAATCGTCATCGCCTGCGTCACCATGATTCAGGTTATCGTCCGGAAAGTGCCTTGGCTCACTTCTCTCACCTGGGCTGAAGAATTTTGTCGGTTCATGTGGATCTGGAGCGTATTCATTTCCCTTCCCTATACATCCGGATGGGAAATATGCTCCGCGTCGGTGTTCTCGTCGATCTTCTTCCAGCCATGAAAAGACCATTGGAATTATCGTAGATTTAATCAATATGTTCTGTATGGGCCTGTTGGGATTTTATTCCTTTGAAGTGTTGAAAATATTTACACCAGCCATGAATTTTCACCGGCTATGGAATGGCCTATGTGGATTGTTTATGCGGTTATGCTCTTTGGCTATATCCTTGCAACTATCAGAGCCCTTCAGTCATGATCTTCATTTCAAACGATTCCATGAACGGGAACTGACCACTCTTGAACAAACTATGCAGGACGCAGCTAAGGAAGCTGAAATGGCGAAAGGAGGAGATGAATAATGGCAGCATTGCTTGTATTTGTTGTATTCCTTGTCGCAATTGCCTTTTCCATTCCTATTGGAACAAGTATGATTCTGGGCTCGATTTCCCCAATTCTTCTGATGCATCGGGGTGGGTCTCTTGTCCAGCTCATCAATAATACGTTTTCCGGTGCGAACTCCACGCCGATTCTTGCTGTGCCGCTCTTTATCTTGGGCGGGGTCATCATGGCAAAAGGTGGAATCAGCCGCAAGCTTTTTAACTTCTTTGCCTTCTTTGCTGGAAGGCTCCCCGGTGGTCTTCCCTGTGCTGTTATCCTGACCTGCCTGTTCTATGGGGCCATTTCTGGTTCCGGACCGGCCACCACGGCTGCTGTCGGTGCTATGTGCGTACCTTTCTTGACGGATCTTGGTTACGATCGGACCTGGAGTGCAGGTCTCATAGCTGTTGCCGGCGGGCTTGGCGTCATCATTCCTCCTTCCATCCCCTTTGTGCTCTATTCCTTGCAACGGGCGTATCAACAGGTGACCTCTTTTTAGGCGGCGTGTTCCCTGGCCTGCTTATTGGCGTAATGCTCATGGCTTATGCTGTCTTCTACTGCGTGAAACATGGTGAAGACAAGGAAAAAATCAATGCTCGCATGGAAGAACTCAAAAAAAGAAGGGCTCCCGAAACTTTTCAAGGACAGTTTTTGGCACTTCTTTGCCCGGTTGTTGTCTTGGGCGGTATCTATAGCGGTTTTGTAACACCGACGGAAGCAGCAACGGTATCCGTTTTCTACGCACTCTTTGTTTCCCTTTTCATTTATAAGACTATTTCCTTTAAGGAACTTTGGTCGCTCTGCGTTGAATCGGTCAAGACCTATGGCGGCCTGGCCTTCGTTCTGGCATTTGCCACAGCTTTTGGCCGTGTCCTTAGCTTGACTCGCGCCACTCGTGCCGTGGAAACTTTCATCTTGGGAAATTTCATTCCAGCATTGCTGTCCTGAGTGTCCTTGTCATTATCTTCCTGCTTCTTGGAATGGTCATGGATACAGGGCCTGCTATCATTATCCTGGCTCCTGTTCTGCTGCCAGCCTGCCAGAAACTGGGAGTTGATCCGGTTCACCTTGGCGTTATCCTCGTTTGCTGCCTGTCCATCGGGCTTGCAACGCCGCCTTTTGGTCTCGATCTTTTCGTGGCAGGAAACATTGCCCAAGAACAGCCCATGGATGTTGCGAAAAAGGCTGTGCCCTTTATCGTTTCCTTCCTTGTGGCCCTCGTCCTCATCACTTATATTCCTTGGTTTTCGACCTATCTGCCAAGTATTGTGAAATAAGGTTTTCCTCTGGGAGTTATTCCTAGGGCCTATAAAGGAACTTTATTTTAAGGAGGTATTTTTCATGAAAAACGTTTCGTAAACTGGCGGCTGCTGTTTTGACAGGTGTCCTGGCTCTTTCCCTTGCTGGCTGCGGCGGTGATTCAAAAGAACAGAAATCTGCCGGTAAAGGTGAATATGCCAATCTGAAGGAAGTCGTCCTCATCGGTGCGGATACGGCCGGCAAAGGTCGGCAGGCCAACAGTTTGGAGAACTCGTTTCCAAAAAAAGTCGATGAAATTACAGGGGGGAAGCTTCAGATTGAATATCATCCCAACGGCGACCTCGGTGGGGATGAAGACCTATTAAGACAGCTGAAATCCAATGATATCCAAGTTTTTGTCAGTCAGCCGGCACCCGTCGTTTCTTTTATTCCTGAAATGGCTGTCTTCGACTTGCCCATGGCTTTTGCCAAATATGATGGCCCCACGATTGATAAGGTCCTCAATAATCCGGAATCAAAGTTCTATAAACAGCTGGCTGCAGCCTACGATAAAGCAGGTTTCCATTATATGGGCATGCTGCAGAACGGCACCTTCCGTCTTGCGACGGCCAATACCAACCTGAAGGACCTCGATGCCTATAAAGGCCTTAAAATCCGCACCATGAGCAATAAGAACCATATGGCTTTTTGGACTGCTATTGGTGCAGAACCGACACCGCTTGCTTTCTCTGAACTGTATTTTGCTCTGCAAAGCGGGACGGTTAATGCGGAAGAAAACGCAGCCGATACGATCGTGACCATGAACTTCAATGAAGTCCAGAAATTCCTAGTTCCGACCAACCATGTCCTTTATACGAATCAGCTTGCTATGAATAAAAAAGCTTATGAATCGCTTGATCCTGCTTACCAGAAAGCCCTGAACCAGGCGGTGTCCGAAGCCTGAAGGAACTGGCACCAAAACTGGGTGAAATCGACAAGCAGAACAAGGAAACCCTTGAGAAAAAAGGCATGACCATCATCAAATATGACAAGTCTTTCTATGATCAGGTTCTTGCCCTTGATTCTGTTAAAGCGCTCTACAAGGATATCAACAGCCAGATTAATGGCATTGGTGATGTCCTCATGCAGGAACTGGATGCCGCTGCGAAAAAGTAAGTAGCTCTGTTCGACAGAAAGGAAGGTGGATGTGGGATGCCTCAAAAATGGTCAGCATTTTTCTACCTTGTATTCACCTTCTTTATCTGGAGCAATAACTATATCGGCGGTAAGGTGATTGCCGAGCTGTACCGCCCTCCGTGCTTGCCATGATCCGCTCCTTTATTGGAACCAGCTGTCTGTTTTGGATGGCAAGGAAGGAGCTGAAAACACCGATTGATCAGAAGGATCGCAAATGGTTTTTTCTTATTGGCATGTTGGCTTATTTTGTAACGTTCCAGATGGTGCAGCTTGGTATCAAATTGGCTGGGGCTTCCACGGCAGCCCTCATCAATTCCACCAACCCCGTTGTGATTACACTCCTAGCAGGGTTCATTCTTAAGGAATCACTTACAGTCATTAAGCGAGTTTGTCTCTTTCTGGCTCTTCTCGGCACGTTCATTATTACTCAGGGTGCTTCTGGTTCAGGAGAAATCATGGGAATCCTCTTCATGATTATATCGGTTCTCTCCTTTGGGTTTGCCTCAATCCAGATGCGGCGCCTTACCCAAAAGTATGCCCCCATCTTGATTACGTTTTATGGAATGCTCATTGGCAGTCTCCTTTCTCTCCCTGTGGGAATCTACAGCAGCCTGCGGGAACCTGTCAGCCTGACGCCTTTTGTGGTGCTTGTTCTTCTTTACCTTGGCATCATGGGATCCGGTGTGGCCCAGTTTACATGGACCAAGGCTCTGTCTGAACTGCCGGCAAGTACCTGTTCGCTTTTTTATCCGCTCCAAGCCGTTTTTTCTGCTGTTTTGGGTGCCTATTTGCTCGGAGAGTCCTTTACCGTCCATTTCTATTTGGGACTGATTCTTATCTCGGCTGATATTCTCCTGAATTTTTGGGACACGAGACGGAACCAGTTTCCTGAAAAGTCTTGACGAAAGGCCTGTGTTTAAGGAATGATAAAGGGAAATAGAGGAGGGCCCCCATGAACCTACAATGGCTGATTTACTTTCAAACGATTGCAGAATTGGAAAACTACACCCAAAGCAACAAAAAAACTCCATGTGAGCCAATCTAATCTGAGTCATGCTATGCGGTCCTTGGAAGAGAAACTTGGTGTGGAACTTTTTGAAAAGGATGGCCGGAATATCCGTCTGTCCAAATATGGGGAAATCTTTCTCCCTTATGTCAATAAAACGCTGGATTCCCTCGATGAAGGTATCGCTAAACTAAAGGAATTCCTTGATCCCAATACAGGAACCATCGAACTTGCTGGTTTTCCTTCCGTGGCTCAGTTTTCAACGGACCTTATGGTTCGCTATCAGTCAGAAACAAATCGCTATGACGTGCATTTTCAGTATGCACAGATTGGCTGGTACGAAATCCATGAACTTATCGTATCTGGGAAACTAGACTTGTGCATTGCTACGAAATTTGAGGAACCAGAAGTGGAGGGCACTTATATTGGAGACCATCCCTTGGTCGTTATTGTTCCAGAAAACCATTATCTAGCGTCACGTGAAAGGGTGGATCTTCGGGAACTCCAGGATGAAAATTTTATTGGCTTCAATCAGAACGGGCAGCTTGCTCCCATGCTGCAAAAGACATTTGCTTCCTTAGGCATTGAACCTCGGGTCGTTTCAAGGACGCCCAGTGACCTCATCATTTATGGGCTGGTTGCCGGCGGACGCGTGTATCCGTTGTTCCCTTCCCACTTACCCATTACGCACCTTTTGGAACAAAGCTCCTTTGTATTGAAAATGATATTCCCAAGCGGCGTCTCTACCTGCAGTGGAACAAAGAAAAGTTCCTCCCGCCGGCAGCTCGCTACTTCCGTGATTATGTAATCCGCAGTGAAGAAGTCTTCACGCAGTATTTCAAGAGAGTTAATATTGGTCCTGAGACCATAGGAGGATGAAAAAATGGCAAAGAAACTGATTGCTGATTTGATGGTTGATTATCTCGAACGTCGGAATGTCAAATATGTCTTTGGCCTCTGCGGCCATACGGTCATTGGTATGCTCGATGCTCTGAGCCGTTCGAAAAAGGTGAAATATATTTCCAATCGCCATGAAGCGGTTGCCTCTACGGCAGCTGATGGCTATGCCCGTGTAACCCATAAGGCTTCTGTCGTCCTCTGCCATCTTGGACCGGGGCTGACGAATGTTTTGACCGGTGTAGCAAACGCCGCATTTGACTCTATTCCTATGGTCGTCATTGCAGGCGATGTACCGAGCTATTATTTTGGAAAGCATCCTCATCAGGAAGTCAATATGCATGGTGATGCCACGCAGTATAAGATTTTGGAACCCGTCGTCAAGCGTGCTTGGCGCGTTGATGATCCTGAAGCCCTCGGGGAAATCATGGATAAGGCTTTCCGTCTGGCTGAATCGGGTCGCCCTGGACCGGTCCTCATTGATATGCCCATGGATATGTTCTCCCGCGAAGTGGAAGACTACCTATGGGATCGCACCTATAAGGACAGCCACATCACTATGAAACCGGCCCTAGATCCAGAAGCGGCCAAAGGCATTGCCAAAAAACTGGTCGAAGCAAAGAATCCGGTCCTTCATGCCGGCGGAGGAATCCTCCTTGCCCAGGCTTCGGACGAACTGGCGGATCTTGCTGAATTCCTTGATATCCCTGTTTCTCGCACCCTGATGGGGCAGGGCTGCCTGCCAGATAATCATCCCCTCATGGTTGGTCAGACGGGCTTCTGGGGTCTTGAATTTACCCATTCCCTCACCGTAAACGCTGATGTCATTCTTGGCCTAGGTACCCGTTTTGCGGAAGCGGACAGCTCCAGCTGGTATCGGGGTGTCACCTTCGATCCCGACCATACGGAATTCCTCCAGATTGACATCGATCCCATGGAAATTGGCCGTAACTATCCTGTTTCCATCGGGGCCATTGGAGATCTCAAACTGGGCCTCAAACAAATCCTGGAAGAAGTCAAGAAAATCTGCCTGAAGGGAAAAAGAATCCGGAACTGCGTGCCAAGATTGCCAAAGCGAAGAAAGCCTTCAAGGAAAGCAATGTTGCCATTTCTACGGATGGCCGTTTCCCTATGACGCCGCAGCGTATCCTCCATGATGTGAAAGCTGTTGTTCCGGAAGATGCTCATATCTTTACCGATGTGGGCTGGAATAAGAACGGCGTAGCTCAGCAGTTTGATGTCAACGTACCCGGCACGATCCATCACTCTTCCGGTCTTGCCACCATGGGCTTTGGTGCCTCTGCCGTCCTGGGCGGCAAGCTCGCAGCCCCCGATAAGGTCTGCCTTACCCTTACGGGTGATGGCGGGTTTGGCGTTAACCCGACTTGCCTTGCTACTGCTGTGGAACAAGGTATTGCCTGCACTTGGGTGGTTATGAACAACTCCGCTTTGGGACCATTGCCGTCTTGAAAATGGAAACTATGGGACTAAGTTCGGTACCGTCTTCCAGACGCCGGACGGCAAGAGCTATTCGCCGAGCTGGGCCGGTGTGGCTAAAGCTACGGTGTAGAATCCATCTGTGTCCAGTCTGCTGATGAATTCCTGCCGGCTATGAAAAAGGCCATGGCTGCCAACAAGGAAGGCCGTCCTTTCCTCGTGGAAGCTCCCATGGAAAACATCGTTGTGCCGACGCCGGGCTGTTGGAACATCAACGATATTTACAGCCCGAGTGCTCTTGTCAAGGAAGGGAAACTTGTCAAGGATGAGAAGGGTCGTTTGTCGCACCGAATCACGCAAAATCTCATAAAGGAAAATAAGTGGGAATTGAGGGGGCTTCTGAGAAAGGAGGCCCCTTTTTTTGATAAAACGTGTCTTGTAGGACCAACCTCACAATCTTAATAGAATGATTCTATGGTAATGACAAAAAATGGATATTGGAGAATGCCCGCCAGCCTGCTCTATAATAGAGACAAACAAGAAAGGAAGGGCTTAGTATGCAAGAACGATATGACAACGAAACTGCGTCGACTTCTTAAGGAAAAGGACTACCTCATGGCTCCTTGCGCCTATGACGCGCTGACCGCAAAATGTATAGAAGCATCAGGCTTTGACTCATTGGGACGACGGGCTACGGCATGCATGGTGCCATGATCGGGACGCCTGACACGGGTCTTTTGGGGATGAATGAAACGGTGGCTGCTCTCAGCAAGATGCAGAATGCCGTTGATATTCCTATCCTCGCTGATGGGGAAGGTGGCTATGGCTCCGCCTCAATGTCATCCGTATGATACGGGAATATGAAAAGACCGGCATTGGGGGTGTCTTCATTGAAGACCAAACCCAGCCGCCTAACTGCCCCTTCATTATGAAACCTCAGCTCATCAGCAAGGAAGAAATGGTGGGCAAGATTAAAGCTGCCGTTGATGCTCGCCGTGACGATGACCTTGTCATCGTAGCTCGGACCGATGCACCCTTTGAAGAAGCGGTTGAACGGGCCAATGCCTACATGGATGCCGGTGCCGACATGGTCAAGATTCTCCCTAAGACCCATGAGGAACTGCTGAAGCTCCCTAAATTGGTCCACGGACCGATTCATCTGGGCCTTTATGTAGGAAAAGGTATCAATGACGGCATGACCGCAAAGGACTGCGGGGAATTGGGCTATAAGATCATTACTTTCCCCATGAGCTGCCTTTTTGCAGAAGTCGCCGCTGTCATGAAAGTTCTAAAGTATATCAAAGAAAACGAGATGGCCGAGGGCTATCCTGGTGATCTTATTGCCTTCAACGACTACCTGAAATTCATCGGTGTCGACAAGATTAAGGAATACGGTAAGAAATACCTGAAAGGGCCACAGTACGAGGGACTTTTCTAAGAAAAATAAAAAAGGGCTGTGAAGAAATGAGTTTATCATTTCTTCACAGCCCCTTTTTTGTGTCTATTTTCGGTTCTTCACGCATTTTGGGGGATGCCAAATCATACGTAGGTGACAGGTGCCGAATCAAGGTAAAAAAGTATCTGTCGTTCTTGTACCCATATGCATTCCGTTTGGTACCCTTGATCTTGTTGTTGTACCCTTCCAATCGGCCTGTGTTATAGGGCATTTGGCGTGGTTTGCCAGACCGTCGATTCGCTTTTCCTTCAGCTTGGCGAATCGTGTTCCAATGGATGCCCGTTATCTTCTGCACTCCGGCAATCGTAAGTCCCTGGCGAGCAGCGATGGAATCTACACAGAGGCCCGTTTGGTGATTCTCGTTCCAGGACATCTGTACGGATTGAGTTCTGTAACCGTTTCCTGACAGCAAGGACACCGGAAGCGGTGTCCCTCGAAGAGGACAGTGCACCGGGCATTCGGCTGCATAGGCACCGTCCTTAGGCGGGTTCGGTACGTGCCATAGACATGCATCGGCTCTTCGCAGCAAGGACAGAGAAAATCGGTATGACGTTTCTGGCTGGTGACCACCCATGCTGTGGAATCATCTAAAGGGTCTTCGGGGAGCCAAACAAGGTAATCGGGGTCTTGACATAACAGGTCTGCTTGAATAATGTACTAAATAGAGGACATCTCAATTCTCCTTTATTTTGGTTTGGTCACCTTATATTTGGAGAATTTGATGTCCTTTTTCAATATCCATTTGTTTATGACCCCACAAATTTCCGTGAAGAATCAAAAGAAAAGAGTCTATTCCAGTAAATATGCACTTTCCAGTATTTGCACCTGCACCAAGTGTGGTGATATTTACGGACGAATTGCTTGGAACAACAGAGGAAAGAAATCCACGGTGTGGAGATGTTGCACCAGGTGGAGAATGGACCGTCAGCTTGCGATGCACCAACCGTGTAGGAGTCAGAACTGCAAGAGGTAACGGTAAAAACAATCAAATCAGTTACTGAGTTGTTCGGACAGCATGATGCAGATCCTAAGGAATAATATACAAACGGCACTTGCAGATGATAATTCCAGGGAGATAGATAGACTGAATATTGTTTTAAAGGAAAAGCAGAAGGAACTGGTAAAGCTTGCCCATGCTAAGAAAGATTACACGGCACTTGCGGATGAGATAGATATTCTTCGGGACAAAAAGCAAGAACTACTGGTAAAAAGGGCAGAGACGGAGGGTGTGAAAAAATGAGTAGCCGAGTTGACTGATTTCCTTCAGGATACAATACAGGAACAAATGGAATACGATGAGAGCATGGTCAGAAAGTATATCGAGCAGATAAAGGTGTACGAGGACAAGTTTGTGGTCTGCTTTAAGGCAAAGGTGGAGATTGTAATTACAAGGTGAGATGTAATACTTGATATTACAGGAAAACTGATGTATACTTAGATGAAACAAGGAGGGTTACATCATGCAAATATCAAGCAGATTTACAATAGCAATTCATATATTAACGGCGATTGATACATTTCAAAATGACTATAAGGTTACCAGCGATTTTCTTGCAGGAAGTATTAATGTAAACCCAGTCATTATTCGAAGAACGATGCAATCATTAAAAGGAGCAGATCTGATTGAAGTAAAACGCGGAACTGGTGGCATGGAGATTGCCAAGCCGATGAGTGAGATTACGCTTCTGGACATCTTCAATGCAGTAGAGCCATTGGAAGATGGACAGCTGTTCCATTTCCACGAGAATCCAAATACAGAATGTCCGGTAGGAAGAAATATTCATGCAGGGCTGGATGATAAATTGTTTTCCATTCAAGCTGCAATGGAAGATAAGATGAGATCCATCACATTAGAAGATGTAGTGAGAGATACACAGGCTTTTATCAATAAAGAAAAACAAGAGAATCATAATAAGTCCGTAGAGATTGTGAAAGTGCAATTCTACGGACTTTTTTGAGTTCAAAAATTTGGCTAATTGTAAAACGAAGTTGGACACCCCTAAAGGGTCCTTTTTGGGAATATAAAAAGGCCCACAATGAAGCATCCTCTGTTAGAATCTAGCTACCAGACCAAATCCTAGGAGGAATGACACTATGGGCATCGCATATTCTACCACAAATGGGCACAAAAAGGGAAAACATCTTTCGTACGAGGATCGGATGCTCATCCAAATTCGTCTGAAAGATGGGTATTCCTTAAGAGCCATTGCCAGAGAGCTTACCTGTTCTCCAACTACTATATCCAATGAAATCAAGCGCGGATCCACACTGCTTTATAACGGCACCAAAAGACGGTATAAAGCCTCCAGGGGGCAGAAGGTCTACGAAGAGAACAGAAAGGCCTCCTGCCATCATTACAGCTACCTTGATGAGAAGGCTTTCATCGAGCATATTGAAAATAAGTTCTTTTCCACAGGGTGGTCCCTTGATGTCTGCGTGGGCAATGCTCTCATAGCGGGAGACTTTACCCGGAATCAGGTGGTTTGCACAAAGACGCTGTACAACTATGTAGACATGGGGCCCTTGAATATCAGGAACCACAATCTGTCCATGAAACTGCGCAGAAAAACGAAGAAACATCTGCTTCGTCTGAACAAGTGAAAACTTGGCCGGAGTATTGAAGAAAGGCCTAAAGAAGTCGAGGAACGAAAGGAATTCAGCCATTGGGAATGCAATCTAGTTATTGGCGCAAAGCCCGGCCAAGATGAGGCCCTTCTTACTCTTTTGGAGCGTAAGACCAGGGAGTTCATGATTATTAAGCTGCCAGACAAATCCGCTAAAAGAGTTATGGCTGCCTTCGAAACACTCTTGGATGAATACGGCGAACACTTCGGAGGAATCTTCAAAATAATTACGACGGACAATGGTTCAGAGTTTGCAGACCTTTCAAACTTCGAAAAAGCTGCAGAGACCCTCTATACTATGCGCATCCCTACGCCTTGTGCGATAAAGCTCCGTAGAACGTCACAACGGGCTTATCCGGCGTTTTATCCCTAAAGGGAAGCGGATTGACTCCTACACAGCAGAAGACGTCTTTGAAATTGAGCTGTGGTGCAACAGCCTTTCTCGCAAGATTCTCGGCTGCCATAGTCCAGAGGAGATATTTTCAGAGGAACTAGATAAAATCTATAGTCTGGGTGCGGCTTAAGCAGAGACTAGAAGAGTGTCCAACTTGTTATTGCAATTTAGATTACGATATGGTATTATTTCTGAGCTATAAAAATTTTTAAATAAAAATAATTAAAATTTAATTTGGGGAGTGTACACAATGGGAAAAAGAAAGATGAAAAAAATTCAATTAGTTACAATGTGTCTATTAACTACATACATGAGTCCGTGTATGGGGGGGTAAAAGCAGAAGATAGTTTTGTAAGAAAAGGAACACAAACAGGGGCAGGCTCGCTAGCGGTCGGAGAACATTCCGAGGCCAACGGTCTTATTGCAACGGCTGTTGGTTACGGAAAGGCGCTGGACACCTATACGATTGCAATGGGCGTCAATGCAAAAGCCGTGCAGGACAATGCCATTGCTATTGGAACATTGGCAGAAGCGGGACTTACGGATGAATCCTATGAAACAGATCCCATTTGGGATAACGGTCACTATACATCCGGTGAAGGCAAAAGCACACGGAACGCCCGTTCCGGGGCTATTGCTGTCGGCAATCTGGCTAGAGCTTTAGGATATCGAAATATTGCGATTGGCGAAGATGCGGTTACTGCCATTATCAACAAAACAGAAGAAAATGGGACTCTAAAAGAAACCTATGGTGCCGGTGTAATCGGCTCCGTGGCTATTGGAGGATATGCGCGTACAGAAGGTAGCCATTCCACGGTTGTTGGAAATGGGGGCGTATGCAAAAGAGAATTACTCATCTTCTTATGGTGTTCGAAGTTATACGACAGGAACTTCGTCTGCCGCGTATGGTGATTATTCTACCGTTACAGGAGAGAGAGGAACGGCGGTAGGTTCCCATGCACGTGTCGATTATGATGATTCCGTGGCTTTAGGATCGTATTCTATTGCTGATAAAGCAATCAGTACGTCGTCGATGGTATTAAATGGCAGGGAATATGCTTTTGCCGGAGGAGAAGCTCACGCTACTGTTAGTGTCGGTGGACAGGGTATTAAATCCTATCAGACGCTAGATGCGCAAGGACAGTTACAGTGGTCTGACACGGATCATTATACACGTATTGAAAAACCTCTTTATCGAACGATTACAAATGTTGCAGCTGGCCGGATAAGCGAAACGAGTACCGATGCTATTAATGGGTCACAGTTATATTCTGTAAGCCATGGAAACGGCACGAAAATGCTGAAACAATAGGAAATGTAAAATAATATTGTAGAACAAAATTCCCGTGACATTCATGATGTACGGAAGAGTCACGAAAAGGTGATGCTATGAATGCTGCACTGGCTGCGCTCAAACCGTTGCAATTGATCCTGATGAACGAACGCAGATTATGGCAGGTTTTGGCAGTTATAAAGGGGAACAAGGATATGCGTTAGGTCTGGCCCATTATTTTAATGAGAGTGTTATGGCAAATGTCGGAGCTGCATATAGTAAAGATAATTCTGTGATGTGGAATGCTGGAATTACCATTAAATTGGATAATCCCTCGAAAAAAAGAGAATATATGATGTATACACCG
>ENA-OQAN01000369-OQAN01000369.1-human-gut-metagenome-genome-assembly--contig:-NODE-369-length-24452-cov-2.258499_pt1 | contig 24452 bp, 25 predicted proteins | sample MGYA00242735_ERZ504527 | MGnify/ENA primary metagenome ERZ504527 (study PRJEB26092, sample SAMD00036230) | human gut metagenome | host: Homo sapiens | study: EMG produced TPA metagenomics assembly of... | reverse complement strand
TATAGCCAAAGCCAGACAACAAGAAACCTAAAATAGCTCCTCCCACACCTAGTCCAGCCTTAAGAGCAAAAACATTACTCCAGCAAACACAAATCCGGTAGCACGACGATAATGTACATATTCAGAATGATCGGCTACGTCAGCTATCATCGCCACAACAAAGGCACGGTAGGTGCATAAGCCAAACTCTTCAGGAAGTTCAATACAAACATGAATCCTATATTGTCCTTTGCCGGGAAGTAGAACATGGCTGTAAAGATAGCAGTCAGCGTTAAACAAACAATGAAGGTTTGCTTCTTTCCGTACTTATTAGCCAGATATTCTGATAACAAAATTACTCCGAAAAATTGAACCAAAGCTCCTAACATATTAAAAACTCCAAAACCAACTTCGTATGCCTTATCAGGAGAACTGACTATCAGTCCAAAAGCATTTAGTATAGAATAACCTATTGAATCTTGAGCCTCGGTTGCAACCAATCCTAACTTATCGAGAAAAGCATATAACGCCCCTGCATCTACATAATTTTCGAAATAATAGTTCATTGCACTTCCCCACATTGCCAATGTTATAAAAACAAACAGTGTCAATACAAACATAGCCCGCCACGGCAAACTGCTCAATACATCCTTTATATCCTGACGTGTATTGTTTTTCTGTCCGGCAGGAGGAGTTATTCGTTCTTTAGCAGAAAAAAATACGGTAACAAGAAAAATGAAACCTATTATCGCAAACAAGGAAATAGTACACAACCAGCCATGAGCTTTATCTCCACCATCGGAAAACTTGCTGACCAAAGGAAGTGTCAGCCCCTGAACAACAAACTGGGCAATAGTAGAAAAGATGAAACGGATAGAAGTAATACTGGTACGTTCTTTGATATCGGCAGACATCACACCTCCCAAAGAAGAATAAGGAGTATTATTGAATGAATACATCGTCATCAATAATGTATACGAAATAGTAGCATACAAAGCCACAAGCCCTTTATCCTCAATACCCGGATTATAGAATGCCAATACATAGAATACCATAAAAGGCAAAGCGGTCCATAACACCCACGGACGATACTTTCCCCATCGGGAATTTGTTCTGTCGGACAAGATACCAACGGTCGGATCAACAAAAGCATCGACTATACGCGCCACTAACATGACTGTACCCGCTATCGCTCCTTCCAGACCGAATATATCGGTATAAAATTTTGTTTGATAAATCATCATCATCTGGAACACGAGGTTCGCAGAACAATCTCCTAACCCATAGCCAATTTTTTCGGTCAGAGTTACTTTCTGGTTTTGAATTGTGCTCATAGTATATCTCTTTTTTTGTTTTATCATTCAGCAGACAGTACAGCTTCTACAAGTCGCGTTCCTGCTGTTTTCTTATCAAGCGGATGAATATCATTCCACTCACCGGTATCACTGTTCTTTATTAATGTAGCATGGTCTACCGATTGAGCAGCCTTTGCCTGCTCAGCCCGAAGTGCAGCCCAGCTTGCACGTTCCGGATCATCAGGCGCCAAGAAATCAGCAATTCAACAATATAAAAAGGCAACTTATCATTTTGGAAAAGCTTTCTCCAGTCTTTCATCAAAGCAGTCAGCAAAGATGAGTATTCTTGCCATTTTCCAACATTCGATTCTCCCTGATACCAAACGACTCCTTTAAACATGTAATTTTCTAAAGGTGCAATCATTCCATTGTATAGTCCTACCGGTACATAATGAAAGTTGGTTGATGCCGGAGCAGAAGGCATTTCCGCTCCTACATGATATTTCCACGACGGAGATAATACGATTTCATCTTTTCCACATATCAGCTTATAAGGCTTTTCTTTCACAAAAGAGGGATATCCTCCGTTGCTGATCAGACGTACGGTAATCTGGTTCTGTCCTGTTTTCAAGACTCCAGCCGGAACCTTATAAATACGGGGAGGATACTGATAAGAGGTTGTTCCTACCAGGCATCCATTGACGTATACCGAATCAGCGTCAACAATACAACCTAACCGAAGTATGGCCTCTTTATTATTCCATGATTCTGGAGTATTTATCTGCTGACGGAACCAGTGCGAACCATTTATCGGACGCCATCCATTCGTTGCCCATGAAGAAGAAAACATATCAACTGTTTTCCATGATCGGTCGTCGAATGATGCCGCATACCAGGGAGTTTCAGTGTGAAGTCCTTTATCCGATTTATATAATTCTTTCTGCCATTCCTGCTGATGCATTCTTTCAGACTGTTTAATTTCAGTTACCAGATCATCACACTCATACATTGCTTTCTGATTCAGATATGACGGAAAATCTTTCAGTCCAGACTCACTTATCCATGCTTCGACAGGTGTACCTCCCCAACTGGAATTGACAATTCCGACAGGAACTCCTGTTTGCTGATACAAGAGTTTTGCAAAGAAATAACACAAAGCCGAGTAATTCATTACATTATCTTTAGTAAGAGGTACCCACGCCGCTTGCTTTGTATCAGTTGAGGCATCTTAAAATCATAACAATAGGGCACTTTTATATAATGAATCATCGGATTTTCATAACTGTTTACTTCTTCGGCAAACTTATCCATTATACGAGATACCGGAAGTTCCATATTCGACTGACCGGAACAAAGAAATACATCACCTATTAATATATTATGCAAAGTCACTTCGTTTATTTGCATATCATACGGACCTCCAGCTTTCCAGGCAGGAAGCTCAATCATCCAGCAACCTTTCTCATCGGCAACAGTACGAAATGTTTTGCCACGGAACTTTAATTCCACTTTCTCACCCACATCGGATTTTCCCCATATCTTTACCGGACATTCACGTTGCAAGACCATTCCATCTGCCAGTAATTTGGGTAAGGTAATCTTTGCTCCGCAGTCAAAAGCGGAGCAAAGAAATAATAAAACTAACCCTAACTTAATATTAAACCAATCTGTTGTTTTCATTCTATACTTTTCTTTTTGTTTTTCATGATACACAAAAGTATAAGGAATAAGTCATTTCATTTCACTTATTGATTCAAAGCCTTGCTACCAGATTACATCGCGCCCCATGTCTGTTACATATACTTTTCTCAGTGTTACATTTATGACCTGCAACATATTCTAGCTTTGTTTTCATACAAAAACATACTTACCTTTGTACGAACCAAAAAGTAACTTTATACCATGAAAAAACTTATTTTATTTGCTGTACTTTCCCTATTTCTTATAAAGGGACATGCTACAGATCAGTTTGTATTCTTCCAAAAAGAAACAGGATATTTTACATTAATCAATCAATGTACTCCTTGCCGCATTGTGACCGACAGCAATGAAGACGAAGGAATCCGAATGGCGGTTGAAAATCTGAAAGAAGATTTTTTCCGCGTATCTGGTAATCGTCCTGTTGTATCATCATCTGCTGGCAATGATTCTGTTTGTGTCTATGTAGGAAGCATGGAAAGTCCGATTATACGCCAGCTGATAAAAGATAAGAAGATTTCAGAAAAGGAACTTGCTGGAAAAAATGAAAAATACATTATTAGTTTGCTGGAACATCCACAAAAAGGAATCGCCCGTGCGCTGGTGATTGCAGGAAGCGACAAACGAGGAACAATATACGGCATCTACGAACTCTCACGTCAAATGGGAGTTTCTCCCTGGTACTGGTGGCAGATGTTCCGACAGTACATAGAGAAAATGTATATATCCGTCCCGGAAGTTATTCTGACGGGGAACCTAAAGTAAAATACAGAGGCATTTTTCTGAATGATGAAGCTCCGGCATTAAGTGGATGGCACATGAAAAATTCGGCGGCTTCAATAGTAAGTTTTACGAAAAAGTATTCGAATTGGTTTTACGTCTGAAAGGTAACTTCATGTGGCCTGCTATGTGGGGAAATGCTTCTACGATGATGATGCAGAAAACGGTCCTCTCGCCAATAAAATGGGGGATTATTATGGGAACTTCTCATCATGAGCCTATGGCTTTGAACCAGCAAGACTGGAAACGGAGAGGAAGTGGCAGATGGGATTACCAGACAAACTCCAAAACTCTTCAAGAATTTTGGACATTCGGTATGGAACGTGCTAGAAACTGGGAAAAAGTAGTTACGGTAGGCATGCGTGGCGACGGTGATGCTCCAATGGGTGGAGAAGAAGGTAAAGACCACGAATATACTCCCAATGAAAAGAAAAACATAGCTTTACTGAAGAGAATCGTCAATGACCAGCGACAGATCATCCGTAAAGTGACCGGAAAATCCGTCGATAAGACACCACAAGTATGGGCTCTTTACAAAGAAGTTCAAAATTACTACGATAAAGGAATGAAAGTTCCAGACGATATCACTCTGCTGCTTTGTGACGACAACTGGGGAAATATACGAAAACTTCCTGACCTGACAGAAAAGCCTCGTAAGAGGATACGGTATGTATTATCATTTCGACTATGTCGGCGCACCGCGAAATTCAAAATGGATTAACATCAGATCCTATCCCGAGAGTATGGGAACAGATGCATCTGGCATACGAATACGGTATTCGACAGTTGTGGATTGTCAATGTAGGCGACTTGAAACCAATGGAATATCCCATTACTTTCTTTTTGGATATGGCATGGAACCCCGACAGATTTCAAGCAAACAATCTTCAAGAGCATACCGAATCATTCTGTCGTGAACAGTTTGGAACGACCTATGCCAAAGAAGCCGCACGCATCTTGTCGCTTTATCCTAAATACAACCGCCGTGTAACCCCTGAAATACTTAACTATCAAACTTACAGTTTCAACTACGGAGAATGGGAAAAAGTTGTAAACGAGTACAATGCTCTGGCACGCGATGCCGATAACTTACTACAAGAAATGCCCGGTAATTATCGGAACGCCTACGAACAACTTGTGAACTTTCCGGTGCAGGCATGTGCCAATCTGTACAACATGTATTATGCACAAGCATGAACCACCGACTGGCAAAAGAAAACAACCCGGAAGCCAATATATGGGCAGACAGAGTAGCCAGTTGTTTTAAGCGAGACTCTTTGCTCATGCAATACTACAACAAACAGATAAGCGATGGGAAATGGAACCACATGATGGATCAGGTACACATCGGTTATACATCATGGAATAATCCTCCAAAGCAAGTCATGCCTGAAGTCGTACGAATATCTCCAGAGAAATTCCCTCATACATTTGCCGAAAAAGATGGATATGTTTCAATGGAAGCAGAACACTATACCCGTGCTGCGAATGGAAAGGAAACACAGTGGATAATAATTCCGGATTTTGGAAAAACACTTTCCGGTGTAACCACAACTCCTGTAACTGTTTACCCTGAAAATTGTTATCTGGAATATGATATTGATTTCACCAAAAGCAACAACATCAATGTAACTCTTCTACTCGCTCCTACACTGAACTTCAATCATAACAAGGGCTTAAGTTATGGCATCAGTATGGATGGAGAGAACGAACAAATAATCAACTTCAACGGACACTATCGTGGAGAGCTTGGCGAATGGCAAGCGAATCCGATAATTAAATCGGAAACACAACACAAAGTAACAGCAGGTAAGCATACTTTACGTATACGCCCACTCAATCCAGGTATTGTATTCGAAAAGATTCTGATAGATTGCGGAGGATTGAAAGACAGCTATTTAGGAGCACCAGAGACATTGAATTATACAAACATGCAAGCATCCAAGAAATAATCTTTATCTTATCGGTAACCTACTCAGCAGACTCACCTAAAAATCTGCTGACGTTTTTTTTATTTTATGCTGATGTTTTTCAGAAAACATCACGACGTTTTTTTAAATATTCGTACAAAAAAATAAGGTACTCTCATAGAGTTTCCAAAGAAAGTAATAAAAGCCTCATACATGTATGCTGCTATTTCTTTACTTTTGCAATGAAAAAAAGAAAAAACGATCATGATCAGAGCGGTTACCCTACAAGATACTTCTGCCATAACGGCAATTTACAATGAATATATCGCACATAGTACGAGTACTTTCGATATAGAACCTGTCAGCGAAGAAGAGATGCAAAAAAGAATCTCTGAAATTTCAGCGCGATATCCGTATTTTGTATACGAAACAGACGGAGAAATTGTGGGATATTGCTACGCACATCCGTGGAAAGAACGGGAAGCCTACAACCGCACACTTGAAACGACTGTATATCTGTCGCCTGCCCATACGGGAAAAGGACTGGGCCGGCTGCTCACGCAGCGTCTGATAGACGAATGCAGACGACGCGGCATACATGTCCTGATAGCCTGTATCACGAGTGAGAATACAGCAAGCTGTGCCTTCCATGAAGCCTTAGGGTTCAGAAAAGCGTCTTCGTTCGAAGAGGTCGGTATGAAATTCGGACGATGGCTTGGGGTGACAGACTACCAGCTTATTCTGTAAACCAACATTTATCTGATGCTGTCGGGATATAAGATCATCTCCCTAGCCTTCCCTTTTACTGTTATCTCCGGACGAACAGCCGCAGCTTCCTCTTCTGTAAGCAATCCTTTTGCACACAGTCTTTCGGCTATCAGGCGGAAATAACCTCCTTGTGAATCACGCAAAGTAGCATCTTCATTGAATGAAGAACGGAAATGTTTGGGCTTCGGTACAATGGAAGCCAGAAATATAGCTTCTTCTACGGTAAGGTCGGAAGGTTCTTTTTCGAAATAAAAATGTGAAGCTTCACAAGCACCGTATACCAAAGGAGCCCATTCTACCAAATTCAGGTATACTTCGTACATACGTTCCTTTGAAGTGAGATGCTGGTTTTCTATCAGCCATACGATAAGAGCTTCCTCCAGCTTTCGGGCAATATTTTTATGACGGTTCAGAAAGACATTCTTTACCAGCTGCATGGTAATAGTGCTTCCTCCGCGTGCAAAGCGTCCTACCTGCAAATCGTAGGCAAGAGCTTCCTGAATAGCTCCAGGAAGAAACCCTTGATGATAATAAAACCCTCCGTCTTCCGACTGCATGATTGCCATCTGAAGCAAAGGAGAAATACGGTTGAGCGGACGGAAATTAGGATTCGACGGTCCGATAAAGAATGTTCTTACCGGCAAGTCGTTCTCGTATGCCGTATATTCAAACTCCTCGTTCATCTTGGTAAGTTCACTGCCACCCAGGCTTTCGATACGGAAACCATGCCCGCGCAGATCGGAAGAGAATTGCAGACTATCCAGATGATTGAAGTCAACATCCAACAATAAATCATAACTCAGTTTGCCTGATGTACGAATACCCTGTACATGGCGGAACAAACCTTTTGGCAAGGAAGCAAACAAATCTTCGGAAGGGAAAGGCGAACGATGGATGCTTGCCGTATAATGCCACTTTTTTTTTCTTTTTTCTACCCGTAAATAAGGATGGAAATCAAGGCGGTTGAATATAACAGTAGAAACACTGTCCAATTCGAAATAATTACCTCCTACATGGCAGGTATATTCCAGCTTTCCTTTATCTAGATCAATCGTATCGGGTGAAAGTGCTGTATGATAAACCTCCAGCCCGTCTACAGATGCCATCCCCTCCAGTGTAAGAGGCGTAGCAGAAGCAGACTTTTCTGAAGCTTAAAGGCTATGGAATCGAATGCAACCGTCGCATTATAATGGGGACGGATATAGGGAAGTATGATTTTTTCATCTGTACTGCCGGAAGCAATGCTGCCTTCTATCAGGCGCATACTGCGTGCAAGCGTACCTCTTACTTTCCATTCTCCCTTTACAGCTCCCTCTTCCACCTGAATGGCAGAAGCAAACTGACTGTTTGCCAGTATAAGCTCAGGAATATAAAAACTTGTTTGCAGCAAGTCCCGGCGCGCGTCACACTCAGGTTGCGCAATTCTCCATTTTCCGGCAATAATCTGAATACCAGGCTAAGTATTTTACTTACCTGCACATCGTATCCAGCCAATACACTTTCTACTTTACCCGAATCAGCCTCCGATACAGTCTGTTGACGGAAAAGAAAATCATAGTTCGAAACATTACCTTGCTTTACAAAAGAAAGTTTCATACCCTCTACATCAACCTGATGTACGGAAACTCTTTTTCTAAGCAAAGGAAGCAAATCGATATCGATCTCGGCTTTTTCGAGAGTCAGTAAGGTATCGTGATCTTCAGGAACTACCGTCAATCCTTCCAGGCGGATGACAGACAAAGAAGGCATTCCCAATTCACGATAGGCAATACGCAAGTTATAACGCTGCTCTAAAGCAGCCAACTTTTCATCGGCAACACAGCGCAACAGGGCTCCCCGAAAAAGAAAGAGTCCTGTTCCTGCCACAAGCACAACTGCAATCAATCCTGCGGCAATCCATTTAAGTACTCGACTTTTCATAATATCTTTATTGATATCTGCCGCAAAAATACGTTTTACTTACATGTTGTGCAAGAAAGATTTTTCTTTTATTTGTTTAACTGGTTTCCTGTTTTCTTTTCTTTCCGGACGAACAGACGGACGGTTATCCTTACGTTCTGTCCTTGAAGGTCTTGTCACCCTGTTGGGAGCTTTATCCGACGGTCTGGAAGTACCGGGTCTGACCGAATGGTGATTTCCGTTTTGAGGCGGACGGATACCACTTGCATGAGGCGGACGTTTGTCTGGCTTTGGTACCGGTTTGGGAGCAGGTTTTGCACTTATACCCGGACGATATGGCGGACGTGCCTCAGGACGATGAGAGGGTGCTGCCGGAGCTGAAGGTCGTGCCGGAGTAAAATAATATCCGGGATTCTTAACCGGCCGAGGAGCGATAAAGTCATGTTTTCTGAACTCCGGACGAGAGTGGAAATGACCTTTATACACCGGATGATGATAACGACCGGTATAATGCGCACAGTAATAGCCTGTATTCCGGTAAAAACGGCGACTGTGTGCTCCATGGTAAGTAAGATAATGTACCGGACGTCCGAAATAGAAGAAACTTCTGTTAGGGTATACCTTATACACCCGCAGATAACAAACATTATTCATCGCATAAATCGGACGGAAAAAGTATTCGATTGCAAGAAAACGAGTGTATGCCGAACTGGAAAGAATCCAGCGAAGGTCATCGTTTCTTTCATCCAAATACCGATAATAAGCATCAAGTGCAGCAGCATCGGCACATGCCATACCCGTCAGATAAGGATCCACTCCACTCAGAAAGTCAAAGTTTATTTCAAACAAATCATTGTACTGACTCTGGTTCAGATTCAGTTCGAAAGCCATACGGTCTGTCAGAAAACGAGCATTTACGCGTATATCGCCTAATGACGAGGCATTTGCCGGCAAACAACATGCACAAAGCGCAAGGCAAAGTAATAATGCGAACTTCTTAATCTTCATATTCAATATCTTTTTAATTTCCTGATACAAAAATAGGAGGATAAAAATCCTCCTGCAACGGAAACTCTCCATTTGCCGATAGGGAGTTTCCTATTTCTTTTAGGGATAATCATCTGCGCCGGCGCTTACGATGCTGCTTGCGTTTACGCTTGTACGCCTGAATACGGCGGTGTATCTGCCATCCGCTCAGTCCCGCTACAACAACCAGAATAAGAATAACAATCCCGCTATTCAAATTATCCCCTTTGATACGTGACCATATTTCAAGCACATTGACCGTCTTGTCACCAAAATCGCGTATCATGGAACAACGGTTTACGACAGAAATATCAGGATATTGCGTATTGCGAATTTTACATCACGTCCTTCCGGTCCGAAAAAGTAGCTTGCATCCACCGTTTCAGTCAGTGTTGTATCAATGCATGCTCCATGATTTCGGGAGCAGCTATTGCGCTGACATAGCCATTTTCTTCCATATTGCGCAAAAGCAATATCGGGACGGCACAGAAAGTTGATAAAGTAACTTGCAGCTTTTACGTTCTTGGCATACTTCGGAATCACCCATCCGTCGTACCAGATATTACTACCTTCTTCAGGGATAGAATAAGACAAATCGACACCCACCTGTTCAGCTTCTTCGATAGCCCATTGTGCATCACCGCTCCAAGTCATATTTATCCATGCTTTTCCCTTTGTCATCATCTCCTTTCCGAAATCGGCTTCCCAGCCAGCGACATTGGGTTTCAACAGTTTCAGATACTTTTCTACCGTATCCATAGCTGCCGGAGAATAATCGTTCATCAATTCAGGAACAGTAACGGTACTGTCGGCAAGCTGCTTACGGTAAGCATACAGCATAGCTGTACCATAAGCATCACGATAGGCGTCTTTCATCAGAATACGTCCTGCAAAACGTTTGTTCCACAGACAGCCCCATGTTTTCATATCCTCGGCAGTAACATACTGAGTATTGTACAACAGTCCGGCAGTTCCCCACATATAACATACAGCATATCGGCTTGCCGGATTTTCAGCAGTTCCCAGTTTATTTATTTGTCGAAGAATATACGGAGAAATACCTTTCATGTAATTAGGAGAATGCGCAAAGGTAGTATCGATAGGCAGCAACAAACCTTTATGCAGCATTCGTTCGATGATATATTCCGAAGGACATACCACATCAAAATCCTCATGCCCTTTTTCGATTTTGGTGAGCATGATTTCGTTTATATCGAAAGTCTGATAAACGATACGTATATCTTCTCCTGTCTGTTCTTTATAGTATTGCTGAAAATCTTCCAGCACGCCTTCACCAATATAGTCTGCCCAGTTATATACTTTCAATATATTCTGGCGTGACTCATCAGCATTATAGCAGCTTGCCATCGTAAGGCAAGCCCACAGACATACGATAAATTGATATAATCTTTTCATTCTATGTTTCAGCACACGGTTTCTATTCCGGCAAAGCTTATTTCTTCTGAGCTTTTCCGGCTCTGCGGTTAATAATAATCAACAATACCAATATAACAACAAACGTAAGGGCGGACAACGGACGAAGCTCAGGAGTCAGTCCTCCCTTTCGGGCATCGGCATAAATATAAGTAGAGAGGGTTTCCAGTCCCTGATTACCGATGGTAAACACTGTTACGGCAAAATCATCGAACGAGATAGTCAGTGCCAGCAGGAAACCGCTGATCATACCCGGACGTATCTCAGGAATAATCACTTTCCAGAGTGCCTGCATCGGTGTAGCTCCCAGATCGAGTGCTGCTTCATACAGGTTCGGATTCATCTGTTTCAGACGGGGAAGTACACTCAGCACCACATAAGGCGTACAAAAAGTAATATGAGCCAGCACAACAGTTGTAAATCCCTGTGTTACTCCCAAAGAAACAAACAGCAGGAACAACGATATACCCGTAATGATATCCCCGTTTAAGATAGGAATCGTATTGATAAATCCTACAGCTTTCCGGCTGCGAGCCCGCAAGTTGAATATGCCAATGGCTGCAATACTTCCCAACAAAGTAGAAACCGTAGCAGCAATGAAAGCAATGGCGATCGTATTGATACAAGCATTCATCAGCGAATGGTGTGCACCGGTATTCATCAGTGACTCATAAAGCTTAAATGAAAAACCTGTCCAGTTGCCCAGCACTTTTGCTTCGGTAAACGAATAAACCACAATAATCAGAATAGGTGCATAAAGCAAAATCAGCAATATCCACAAATATGTCTGCTCGATGATTCTTCTTACCATACACCACCTCCTCTCTCCGACTCATCCTTATTTTCGGGAGTAAACAAGGAAGTTGCGGCAATAAGGAACAACATGATGAGCGAAAGAGCTGCTCCGTAGTTCCACAAGCTGTTGTTTATATTTTCCTGTATGGTAGTTCCGAAAAGCTTGATATTGTTCATGGTCAACAACTCGGCAATGGCAAAAGTCGAAATAGTAGGCATGAATACCATCATGATACCGCTTACCACACCCGGCATGGACAAAGGAAATATAACCTTCCAGAATACCTGGAAAGAGTTTGCTCCCAAATCCTGTGCTGCTTCAATGTAACTTCGGTCCATCTTTTGCAAGGTATTGTAAATGGGATAAATCATAAAGGGAATAAAATTGTATATCATACCGAAAATCAAAGCTCCCTCTCCCAACGGCAGTCTGCAAAAATCGAACAACGCTACCGTGGCAAGTGTACGTACCAGAATGTTTACCCACATCGGAAGGATAAACAGCATGATCAGCGTACGCGAATAACTCAGATTCTTGCTGTTGTTCAGAATCCAGGCTACCGGATAACCCAGTAATATACAGCCAAGAGTAGTAAGAATGGCAATACCTATGGAGTACACAAATGTATTGACAGACTCCGAATGAGCAAAAAACTTACTGAAATTAGCCAGTGTAAGATGTCCCATATCGTCAGTAAATGCATATACTACAATCAGCAACAGCGGAATAATTACGAATATGACCGAAAAAATGAGATACGGCAAAACCCAACTCTTGCGTGAAGAGAAAAAATGTTGCAATTTCTTCATTATCCTTATATTAACATATTACACGAATAGCCTCAGCAGGAATAGTGATACCTACACGGTCACCATCGTCCCACACATCATTAGTATCGACGAATACATTCTCGTCCCAATCGGAAAAGACAGTAAGATGATAATGGTTTCCTTTATAAAGTATGAATTTCACTTCACCGGTAAGCATACCGTCTTCTTCATTATCCTGCAAAATCACTTTGTCGAAATCGACTCTACCTTCACATTTTTCCAGTCACGTGACGAGTCACTCATGTCCACCCGGGGACATTCGAACTCGCAACCGAGAAATTCCACATGCGTTTCATCCACCATGGATGCCTCAAACGTATTACATACACGTTCCTTCTGCATGATATGTATGTCCATCGGCTTAATCAGCAGACCGACTTCCGAACCTGCTTCGAAAGCATGATAATCTTGTACCAGAAACTCATAATCGCCCACGGCAACTGCCATTTCGTAATGCACTCCCTTAAAGATACACGACTGAACGATACCGCGAAGCTGTGCAGCATCGGAAACAGGAAATATATACAAGTCTTCCGGACGTATCACCACATCGACAGGAGCATTTTCTCCAAATCCCTTATCCACACACTCAAACTCCTGACCGCAGAAACGAACCAGACAGTCACGCACCATCGTACCGTTCAAGATATTACTTTCACCAATAAAATCGGCAACAAACGAATTGATCGGCTCATTATAGATATCTGTCGGTGTACCTATCTGCTGGATTTTTCCTTCGCTCATTACTACGATAGTATCACTCAGTGTCAATGCTTCTTCCTGATCGTGAGTAACATAAACAAAGGTAATGCCCAGACGGCGGTGCATTTCCTTCAACTCCATCTGCATGTCCTTACGCATTTTCAGGTCGAGTGCAGCAAGAGGCTCATCAAGCAACAACACTTCCGGCTCGTTTACAATAGCACGGGCAATAGCCACACGCTGTTGCTGTCCGCCCGACAAAGAGTTTACGTCACGGTACTCATAGTCGGTCATACCCACCATTTTCAACGCAGCCTTCACCTTTTTCTCCATTTCTGCCTTAGGCATTTTTTTCAGCTTCAGTCCGAAAGCGATATTATCATATACATTCAGGTGAGGAAACAAAGCATATTTCTGGAATACCGTATTCACCGGACGACGATGCGGAGGAATTTGTGTAATCTCCTTCCCACCAATGTACAACTCGCCCTCCGAGCAGTCTGAAAACCTGCGATAAGCCGCAGCAAAGTAGTCTTTCCACATCCGGAAGGACCAAGAATTGTCACAAACTCACCTTTACGGATAGATAAGTTTATATTATCGAGTGCCGTTTTTTTCACCAAAAACTTCGACACATTCTTTACTTCAATAATAGGTTTATTGTCTTGTTGCATACACTTGTTCTGATTTCAGCCTGCAAAGGTACACATTATTATTAATTTATCCCGCCAAAATAAAACAGTTTTAGCAGTACAACCCAACGAGAATATTTTTAATTCTCTTTTCTGAAATCGAACATCAGGTTCAGACGTAACCCTTCATCTCCCTTCTTGATACGTATATTTCCCGGCTGACTGTTCGGACCTTGTTGTTCAATCGGCTTGAACGAACAGATGGCAGGGATATCAAGCAAGAACGATATATCCCTTCAGGAAATTCGGGCATGGTCCGTTTTGCGCTGCCTTTCGGTTCTTCGGGTGTAAAGACACGATAGAAAATACCGTCCGTACGCGAATAAACAGTAAAAGGTGCTGTATCGCTTTCGAACGTAGCCCAATACATATTGGCATGATAGCCTTAAATTCAGGGTAAACGAGATTGTCGTAACTCTCGCCCGTAACGGTATTGTTGTAATCTTTATGCCAGATACCATAATTCGTACCCGGAATACGGTTTTTCCACACCCTATAAGGTCCTCTGCCCAGCCATTTCATTCCCTTACAAATGCGTTCCGGATAAGAAAAAGTCAATCCCAGATATATACCTCCGTATCCATGAAAGCATCATCGAAACCTCCGCCTCCTGATGCACGATTCAGCAGTACCGCATCCATGTAAAGCAATCCCTGAGAGGTAAGCCGCCAGACAATCGAATCGGCTCCTCCCTTGTAGCGGGCACAAAAAACGGCTTCTTCCGAATCCTGACGCACATAACTGATGGCAGGCTGGCAGAGCATCTTCATGCCGACTGCTACCGGACCATTGGTTAAAGGTATCTCAGTATTCCCCGAAAGCACACGGAGAATCATCCCCGTAGCCGCATCGAAAGTTACGCTTACCTTCTCACTTTTCAGTACAATTTCTTTTCCGTTGTTACGTGCCGAAACAGTATTGCCGGACAAGCCTGTGGAAACCTGTGCCAAATGACGCTGAAAATACGGATTTGCCAACCGGATAGGAAAAGACCAATCACAAATACGATGTCCGTCCCTGTCGAAGGCTTCCAGTTTCAATACATCTCCTTCAGCAAAAGAAGCCGGCAACGAAAAACGAGCTTTGCCTGTTTCACCCGGAGACAAGGCAGGAAGCGTAACCTCGCCACGCGCCAATATACGGGAAACAGCTCCCTGCATAGGAATGTCACACGACAAAACTTCATAAGTCATCCGGCAATCTTTTAAATTGGTATAGATATATTCATTCGAGACGAAAAAGCTTCCATCGAAATGTTCTGTTATAAGCAAGGGTTTTATCTGTACCGGCGACCACTGGGAACGTATGGCATAGAAACTTCCTTCCTTTTCCCTGCGTGGTCCCACAACACCATCGGGAGCATTCGATCCGTCCGAATCGAGCACGCCTCCTCTGTCGGAACGTTTGGGAGCCTCGTCACAGAATACCCAGATAAAGCCTCCTGCAAACATGGGATTCGTCATCCACCTGTCCCAAAAGTCACGAAGTCCGGCTCCTCCACCCTGATCGTACATGGCATGCATAAACTCTGTAGGCATAAACACCTTATATCCGTTAGTAAAGCGTGCCACACCTGTAAGGTAGGCGGATAATGATGCGTATCAAGTCCGTCGAAATCAGCCCAGGGATGGATGACATGCCGACGCTGAAACTTATCGTATTTACAGAAAAGGCTGTCATTAATCGGTATTCCAATCCGCCTTCGTTTCCGTTACTCCATAATCGATAACCGTACCGGATGAATTCAACCATCCCGTTCTACATTTCCCTGATCAGCCGTGCACCGGTTTCCGTATCATAACGTCCATGCCAGCCCGAAAGCTCATCGATATATACCAGTCCGAGAGAGTCGCACATATCAAGAAAATGTTCATCGGGCGGATAATGAGAACGTACAGCATTCATATTCATTTCTTTAATGAGCAGAGCATCCTGACGACTCATGGCTGCACTTGTAGTCCGTCCGCCGTCTACCGAAAACGAATGCCGGTTGATACCTTTCACAATCAGGCGGGTTCCGTTCAGATAAATACCGTCTTGCGGAAAAAACTCAATGGTACGGAATCCGATCCGTTCTTCACGAACCTGAATAACGTTTCCGCTACGATCTTTCAGTTCCAAACGCGCCACATAAAGTTCCGGAGCTTCGGTATTCCATACTTTTACATCCGACCATTTGGATGTAACTCTGTTTCTCTGCCGAAGGTGGCAAGCGGACAACTGACCTGCTCTTTGCCTTGCAGTGTCCGTAAGGCTTTCCGTCTTTCAACTCTCTTATGGATACAGCCAGCACATGTCCTTCGGCATTGCCAGTCGTGCGCACCGAAGCACGCAGCGAACCGTCTGCACGTGCATCGAGTATAAAATGTTCCATCGAAACAGCAGGAACGACCTCCAGCCATACCGGACGATAGATGCCCCCATACAGCCACCAGTCGGCACGTCGTTCGGCAGCATTCACCGACTTGTTTGCAGACTGCTTGGCTACTTTCACTTCGAGCAGGTTTTCCCCCTCGGCTTTCAGCAGTGAAGTTATGTCATAAGAAAAACGATAAAAAGCTCCCTGATGGATTTGTCCTGCCGATTTGCCATTTACCCAAACTTCGGCATCGGTCATCACTCCGTCGAAAAACAGTTTAATGCGGTCGTTTTTTTCACAATCGGGAGTAAGAAAACGATAGCGGTATATACCTGTTTCATCACTGGGTTTTGCTCCTTTGATGGTATAATAACGTCCATAAGTGTATTCTCCAAATCCTTGCAATTCCCAGCAGGAAGGGACTTCTATTGATTTCCACTTTCCGGAATTTTGTCCTTTGGAACAATAAAATTCCCATGTACGGGTATAGTCTGTACCTGTCCCCGACAGGTAGATACGTTCGGGATGTGGAGCCTGTGCCTGCATATTCAGTGCAGAACAGATGCCTAGTGCAAGCAAAGCACGACGGATAATGTGTGTTTTCATATAAAAAAATGCCTGAATTGGATTCTTTCAGGCAAAGATAAGGATTCGAAAAGAGCAGGGAAATAGAAATTTGTACACTTAGATGTATATTCGTGCATTTCAATGAATTACACTTACTGTATACGGACCTAAAAAAACATGCTCTTCTTTTCCGGAAAATATGCTCTTCTTTTGATTAAAATATCAGCATCTTTTTCTGAAAAGATGCTGATATTTTCAGAGCAGGAATAAATCTGTGTGATTTATGTCCGGAATGGTATTCTGGTTTCCTGCTGTTACCCCGGTTATCGGATAGTCACCATGGTAGCTCCGAAACCGTATTCACGGAACGAAGCGTCCTGACTGGGATAGTTTTTATATTTGCGCTTGAGTTCATCAAGTATGGCACGACGCAAGACTCCATCACCTTTTCCGTGGATAAACACGATTTTCTGTCCTTTCTTATTCTTGTATTCTTCCAGTGTCTTGCGGAATACATCAAGCTGATAGTTCAGCATTTCTGCATTTCCCATACCTGTAGTATCGTCCAGCAGTTCATGAATGTGCAAGTCTACTTCTACAATATCATTTTTTACCTTGTGCTGTTTCTTTTGCAGCTTGGCTGGAACATCCGACACATTCTTCTGCAACAGGGCTTCCTTGATATCGTTGGCAGAAACATATACTTGTTTTACTTCTTCATCATCGCGCACAATATCGTATATCAAAGCCGGTTCGGCAAAGAAATCACTCTGCTGGAACGTATGCAACTTGTAGAATTTTACGGTATCAATACGCACTTCCGTATTGATGGCATTCTTCAGAAGGAAAGTACGGTCGTCTTTATAAGCAAGCAGCTGCACGGCTACATGTTCCATACCGTTCAATGCACTCTTTTCGAACTCCTCCAGATGCATCTTCATATTCGGCTTGATGGTTCCTCTGCTGCGCAGTGTCCAGCTTTTACCTTCTGCCGACAAATACAGATAATCGACAAAATAGTTGCTGTCGTTCACCAGATAAGCATCAAAAGCAGTCGATGAAATGGCCTTTACATCCTGAGGCACATAAGCCAGATATACGTTCAATACATCATTTCCCCGTATCTCCGGAGCACGGTATGTTACAGGCTTTTCTTCCTCTATTTCTTCTTCGGCTGCTTGCGGTGCTTCGGGTTTCTTTGCCGACTTAAGCGGAATATTATAGTCATCCGTCTGAATGACAACACACTCCTTTATCAGCATAGGTATCTCAAAACCGTCTTCACCTTCTACCAGCGCAACATCTTTTCCCTGAAATCCTCTTACTATTCCTCCTCCTACTTCGCTAAGGAAGCGGACTTTATCTCCTATTTTCATATTTTCTTCTTATTTGGTTTATTACGCAAAAGTAGGATTTTACTAGTGAGTAATGATATTTTTACCTACTTTTTAAAGCAATGTTTTTCCTTTATCTATATAGGAAATATTTGAAACCTGCTTCCCCAAAAGCGGACTTCAGGCAGTTTTTCCGATAAAAAAACTGCCAGCTCATGTATCAGAAAGTGTATTCCGAAAGAAACAAGAATAAAAAAAAGTTATTCTTATAGGACTGAGAACAAAAACCCGAAAGAAATTCAGTAATTTTGCAGATATAAAAAAATACTACTCAACACTATGACAGAAACTAAGCATATAAAAATCAGCGATTATAACTATCCGCTACCCGATGAACGTATTGCTAAATTCCCTCTTCCTGTACGCGACCAGTCGAAATTACTTGTATATCGTCACGGGGAAGTGAGCGAAACTGTATTTACTTCTTTACCCGACTATATGGAACCGGGTATGCTGATGGTTTTCAATAATACAAAAGTTATTCAGGCACGCCTGCACTTCAGAAAGGAAACAGGTGCACTGATCGAAAATATTTTGTCTGGAACCTATTCAGCCAAACGATTATGTACTCAATTTCCAGCAGACTCATCATGCCGCATGGTTATGTATGATCGGTAACCTGAAGAAATGGAAAGAAGGACCGCTGCATAAAGAGATGACGGTAAAGGGAAAAACAATCACGCTGACTGCTACACGCGGAGAATGTCACGGTACAAGTCATTGGGTAGATTTCACCTGGGATAATCCGGAAGTTACCTTTGCCGATATACTGGAAGTATTCGGCGAACTGCCTATTCCACCTTATCTGAATCGTGAAACTCAGGAAAGCGACAAGGAAACTTATCAGACTGTTTACTCTAAAATAAAAGGATCGGTTGCTGCTCCTACTGCCGGACTGCATTTTACAGAACGCGTACTGGCATCGCTCAAAGAAAAAGGTGTAGACTTGGAAGAAGTCACGCTGCACGTAGGAGCCGGAACATTCAAACCGGTGAAAAGCGAAGAAATAGAAGGTCACGAAATGCATACAGAATACATTTCGGTCAATAAAAGCACTATAGAAAAGCTGATTGCACATCGAGGAGAAGCTGTAGCCGTTGGTACAACTTCCGTACGTACACTCGAAAGCTTTATATTATATAGGAGTAACTATCAGCCAGAATCCCGATGCCAGTCAGGAAGAATTGCACGTAAAACAGTGGCAACCCTATGAATCGGATGTTACACTCAGTACCATAGAGTCACTGCAATGTATATTGGATTATATGAACCGCCATAATCTTGACGCACTCCATACAAGTACGCAGATTATTATCGCTCCCGGATACGAATACAAAATAGTGAAGCGCATGGTCACAAACTTCCACCAGCCTCAAAGTACACTGCTTTTGCTGGTTTCGGCTTTCGTAAAAGGTGACTGGCATAAAATCTATGATTACGCACTGGCACACGATTTCCGTTTCCTGAGCTACGGAGACTCTTCGCTGCTTATTCCTTGAAGCACTCTTTGATATAAATCAAGAAAAGGGCATCGGAAGTCATTTTTTTCTTATTAGATGAATAAAGAATAAACAAAACCCTGTAATTTTGTGTTGTAAAACATAAAACAAGGATAACATTAACTAGACTAACCCCATAAAAAGAGGGGAAAAGCAATACTAAATTAACCTAGTAAACGCAAAAACAAAAGAAAGGGTAACAATTATGAAACAGGTAAAAGATTTATTCAAAGCTATTAAGAAAAACTTGAATACAAGTGCAATGGCAATGTACGGTCAGTATACAAGATAATATACACCGTACTGATTTTAGAAAAACATCAATACATCATCCATAACCAGAGGACGAAAGATTTTCAGATAAAATCTTTTGTCCTCTTTTTTTATATTCAGTAAACTGAAGCTTTACACACTCTTACAGACTATTCATTACCACCAATCAAGATATCTTCTCCCTACCTTCTCAGCCTAAGGGATATTCTATTCTTCCATTCAGACCATGCAAGTTATCGCATGATATCTTTAAGACACTCATATTTCTCCAGAAATAAGACGAATGATCGGGTAAGGCGTGAACCATTTGTTACGTTAATCCGTTTTAATCTTGAGCTCCAAATACGTATCGAAAGAATATATAAAAGAAAAAAGCATCTTGGATTTTCTCCAAAATGCTTTTAATCTGTTGGGCTACTCGGACTCGAACCAAGAAAAACAGGACCAGAATCTGTTGTGTTACCATTACACCATAGCCCAAAATCTCATTTTAGTCATCCCCTCTCGGTTTGACGCTGCAAAGGTACAACTTTTCCATAACATACCAAGCATTTCTCCATTTTTTTTCAAAAGAAATCATTTTTTTCTTCATTTTTCCCTCATTTTAGCCTCATAACCCTGGTCAGACTCTCAAAAAATCCAAAAGGTAAAGAGAAATATGTCGGTTTCTTTCGCAATATACAGAAAAGCCAGTATATTTGCCTACCTAATTATATTAATTAAAAAACTAAAACAGAAAAGTCGAAATAGAATGGACAAAGTAAAAAAACTGATAGAAAAAATAACAGAAGGTATTCAAGAAAAGAAAGGAAAAAAAAATTGTAATAGCAGATCTGACTGGCATCGAAGACACCATATGTAACTATTTTGTAATCTGTCAAGGAAATTCTCCAAGCCAGGTTTTGGCCATTGTTGATTCCGTAAAAGAACACGTAAGAAAAGAAATGGGAGAAAAAGTATATGCCATTGACGGTACCAGAAATGCACAATGGGTAGCAATGGATTATAGTGACATTATCGTACATATTTTCTTGCCGGAAGTTAGAGACTTCTATAATTTGGAACACCTTTGGGCTGATGCGAAATTAATTCAAATCCCCGATTTAGATTAAACAAAGATAACTATGAACGAAAATTCAAATAACAAACCCAAGATCAATGTACCAAAGCCAAACTTAAGTTGGCTATATGTATCATAGCAATGGTCTTTGCTTTCCTCTGGTTCTCCAGTGATGAAGGTAGTGCCAATAAAGAAATTACCTATACCGAATTTAAGGATATGGTAAGTAAAGGCTATGCAAGCAAAATTATTGCATACGACAATAACACGGTTAATATGTACATCAAGCCTGAACATATTGCTGATGTCTTTAAAAGTGATGCAAATAAAGTAGGAAGAAGTCCTTCGGTCAACGTACAAGTTGGATCAATGGAGGCTTTAGATAAGTTTTTGGATGAAGAACAGTCGCAAGGACATTTTACCGGATCAATAAGCTACGAAAAGAAGAATGACTATTTCGGAGTTATTTTCTGGAATTTAGCTCCCTTTCTGTTCCTCATCGCACTCTATTTTTTTGCTATCCGCCGTATGGGAGGAGGATCTGGTCCAGGGGGAGGAACCAATGTTTTCAGCGTTGGGAAAAGTAAGGCTCAACTTTTTGAGAAAGGAGCAAACAGAGTTACATTTAAAGATGTAGCAGGGCAAGCTGCAGCCAAACAGGAAGTAGAAGAAATTGTTGAATTTCTAAAACAGCCCCAGAAATATACTGAACTAGGAGGTAAAATTCCTAAGGGAGCATTACTTGTCGGTCCTCCGGGAACTGGTAAGACATTGCTTGCTAAAGCAGTTGCAGGAGAAGCAGATGTACCCTTCTTCTCTATTTCGGGATCTGACTTCGTTGAAATGTTTGTCGGTGTAGGAGCATCACGCGTACGTGATCTGTTCCGACAAGCCAAGGAAAAAGCGCCTTGTATTATCTTTATTGACGAAATCGATGCTGTCGGACGAGCACGTGGAAAGAATCCCAATATGGGAGGAAACGACGAAAGAGAGAATACACTGAATCAGTTGTTAACTGAAATGGACGGATTCGGTTCAAACAGTGGAGTCATCATCTTAGCAGCAACCAACCGGGTAGACATTCTGGATAAAGCGCTGTTAAGAGCAGGACGATTCGACCGCCAGATCTATGTTGATCTTCCGGATCTGAATGAACGGAAAGAAGTTTTCGGAGTACATTTAAAGCCTTTAAAGTTAGACAAGAACGTAGATGTTGACTTGTTGGCCCGCCAAACTCCCGGGTTCAGTGGAGCAGATATTGCCAACGTTTGTAATGAAGCTGCTTTAATCGCAGCCCGTCATTCAAAAGCTTCTGTCGACAAAGATGACTTTTTAGCTGCAATCGACCGAATTGTCGGAGGATTGGAAAAGAAAACTAAAGTTATGACTGCCGCAGAGAAGCGTACCATTGCTTTACACGAAGCCGGTCATGCAACCATTTCCTGGTTCCTGGAACATGCCAATCCTTTGATCAAGGTAACCATCGTTCCTCGTGGACGTGCGTTAGGCGCCGCCTGGTATTTACCGGAAGAACGGCAAATTTCTACCAAAGAACAAATGTTGGACGAGATGTGTGCAACCTTAGGAGGACGCGCCGCTGAAGACGTTTTTTGTAGGACATATTTCTACAGGAGCTATGAACGACCTGGAACGTGTAACCAAACAGGCATACGGCATGATCGCTTATGCCGGTATGAGTGACAAGCTGCCGAACTTATGTTATTACAGCAATGACGAATACAGTTTCAGTAAACCGTATAGCGAACATACGGCTGAACTGATAGACCAGGAAGTTCAGAATATGATCAATGAGCAATACGCCCGTGCCAAGGCTTTGCTTCTTGAGCATAAAGAAGGACATAATCAGTTAGCCCAACTTTTGATAGAGAAGGAAGTAATCTTTGCTGAAGATGTGGAAAAGATCTTCGGTAAACGCCCGTGGACTTCCAGATCTGAAGAAATCATGGCCTCTGAAGAAGCTTCTAAACAGAAGGAAGAGAAACAGGAAAAAGAAGAAACACCAGTTTCCACATCTGAGAATGAAGCTAAAGATCCGGAAGTAAAAGAACTTCCTGAACCAACAGAAGATAAAACAACCTTAAATAACTAAGCGTGAAAAATAATTTTATTCAAAGGGCAATTACCGGGCTATATTTGTAGCCGTACTGATAGGAGGTATTGTGAGCGGACCTATTCCGTTCACAATACTCTTTTCTCTGATCAGTGCTCTGACCATTCATGAGTTTGGAACAATTATTGGTAAAAAGTGGAGAAGTACAAATCAACAAATCCATTACCATTCTGGCAGGCATCTTCCTATTTATAGGATTTGGATATTTGGGAGTAGTACCAGGTAAGAATGAGATACTGATTCCTTACCTATTTCTCATCATTTATCTATTAGTCAGTGAACTTTATCTCAAAAAGAAAAATCCGGTTCACAACTGGGCATATGCAATGATGAGTCAAATATACATTGCTCTCCCCTTTGCACTGCTGAATGTTTTGGCTTATCACACTTCTTCAGACGGCAGCATTTCGGAATATAACCCGATACTGCCTCTTTCCATTTTCATCTTCAACTGGGTAAATGACACTGGCGCTTATTGCACTGGCATGCTTTTCGGCAAGCATAGACTGTTTGAACGTATTTCCCCCAAGAAGTCATGGGAAGCTCAATCGGCGGAGGTGTTTTCAGTATCATTGCTGCCATAGCAATGGCTCATTTCTTTCCGTTCATGTCAACCGCGACATGGATTGGCCTGGGCTTAACCGTTGTCATTTTCGGTACATGGGGAGATTTGACAGAATCATTGCTGAAACGTACTTTGGGTATAAAAGACTCCGGAAATATCCTTCCGGGACACGGAGGCATGCTTGACCGGTTCGACAGTACAATCTTAGCTGTACCTGCAGCTGTGGTATACCTTTATATAATATCTCTGTTTTAATGCAGCAGCTATAAAGTTGTCCTTATAAATAAAATACCCCGATCAATACAACTCGCAGACAAACTGATGTATTGATTGCCGGGGTATATATTTCCCTCTATTTCTTTTTATTCAAGCATCGAAGTATTTCCTGAGCCGCGCGTTCTGAAGCTCCAGCCTTTCCCAATATCTGAATAATCCGATCATAGCCATCCAGCATTGCCTTTCGTTCAGGAGTCTCAGCCAGTAGCTTCTTCAGTTCTGCCTGTATATTCTTGACTGTCATTCCATCTGCAACCAGTTCCTTCACAACTTCACGATCTGCAATCAGATTGACTAAAGATATATATTTCACTTTCAGAATATGTCGGCGTAAAAATGAAACAAGCGTCCTGCAGCCGTATAATAACAGACAACCTGCGGTACCCGGAACAAAGCAGTTTCCAGTGTCGCAGTGCCAGAAGTTACCAATGCTGCTTTTGCATGCTGAAGCAAACGATATGTCTGACCAAAGACAATCTCTGCATCCTCGTTCATATAGGATTGGTAAAATGAAGGTTC
>ENA-OQAN01000368-OQAN01000368.1-human-gut-metagenome-genome-assembly--contig:-NODE-368-length-24458-cov-3.859069_pt1 | contig 24458 bp, 29 predicted proteins | sample MGYA00242735_ERZ504527 | MGnify/ENA primary metagenome ERZ504527 (study PRJEB26092, sample SAMD00036230) | human gut metagenome | host: Homo sapiens | study: EMG produced TPA metagenomics assembly of... | reverse complement strand
TTTTTGAAGATGTATGTACTGTAAATGAGCTGCTTTCTTTATCACAGAGATTGAAGTTGCAAAGATGCTTAGAGATCAGAAAACGTATCTCGATATTGCGGAAAAAGACCGGTGCTTCCACTGCAACGATCAGTCGTGTGAACCGTTCATTAAATTATGGAAATGACGGATACGACATGGTTTTTTCAAGACTTCAGGACATGGATAAAGAATAGAAATAAAAAGAACCGCTATTTTTAATTTGTGACAACAGGACATTCTGCAAAGTGTGCAGCCTGTTGTTCCATTGAAAATAGCGGTTTTTCTGTTAAATACGGTAAAACATAACAAGTAATCTGAGCGGGAAGCATGCAGCCTGTTATTTTTTGGATGGCTTTGTCTCAGGATTTTTTGAAGCCATCTGATCGATCATCTTTTCAATCAGAGTTTTTTTGATGTAAACGTCATAGCTGAGCATACAGATAAAGCTGAATGTATGCAGAAGATCTGCTTCATCTTCTGACGCATCCGGGAATGTGTTCATGGAAGTGTTGAATTTTTTTGCGAGATCTTTCATCAGGTTCTGTGTTTCCGGATGTTCTAAACTGAAAACTTCTTTGTAGATATCTTCGAGACTGTAGTTCTCGTCATTGCCGAAATATTTTTCAGTGATCGGGTTTAAAATACCCTGAATGTCGCTGATGCTTAAAATACTTTTCAGATAATAAATAAAGATCAGGACCAGTACATGCTCTTTGGTATACTTCTTTTTCTCCGGTGGAGGAAGAAGATTGTTTTTTGCATAATTGTTGATCATTGTTTTGGTCAGGATCTTGTCATCATCATGACGTTTTGAAGCGGCAAGCTGTGAATCCATGAATGTGGTTACCTGATCCATATATAAATCAATATTCGGAACATCTTCTGGTTTGACATAATCAATCTGCTGCAGGGAATCTAAGATTGAACGTAAAAATTGTTTTGTATCCATATTTGTGTCACCTCTGATCACATTATATAGTATTGAAAACTAGATGACAAGATATAAATGAAGAAAAAATAATTCAATATGGGTTTTATTACATGAAATATTTATGTTATAGTATAAGAACAAGCAATGAAAGAAAAGGAAAATATAACCATGAGTATATATGATACGTTGAATGAACAGCAGAGAGAAGCGGTATATCAGACGGAAGGTCCGGTACTGATCTTAGCCGGGGCTGGCTCCGGTAAAACACGTGTGCTGACACACCGCACTGCTTATTTAATCGAAGAAAAGGGTGTCAATCCTTACCATATCATGGCGATCACTTTTACCAACAAAGCGGCAGGAGAGATGCGGGAGCGAATTGATAAAATTGTCGGATTTGGCTCGGAGAGCATCTGGGTATCGACCTTCCATTCAAGTTGTGTGAGAATTTTGCGCCGTCATATCGACCGGATCGGATTTGACACCAATTTTACGATTTATGATGCGGATGATTCAAAATCACTGATGAAGGATATATGCAAGCGTTTAGAGATTGATACCAAGATTTATAAAGAAAAAAGTTTTTTGGCAGCGATTTCATCGGCAAAAGATGAACTGATCACACCGACAGAGCTGATGCAGCGTGCACTGACATCTTCCGATTATGCAAAGCGTAAACAGGCGGAGGTATACCGGGAATATCAGGAGGCGTTACATAAGAATAATGCGCTGGATTTTGATGATCTGATCATGAAGACGGTGGAACTTTTGCAGTCTGATCCGGAGGTAAAAAATTATTATCAGGAACGTTTTCATTATATTATGGTGGACGAGTATCAGGATACAAATACGGCACAGTTTGAGCTGATCCGTCTTTTGGCAGGCAAATATCAGAATCTTTGTGTGGTGGGTGATGATGATCAGTCTATTTATAAGTTCCGTGGAGCAAATATTTATAATATATTAAATTTTGAAAAACATTTTCCGGATGCAAAGACGATCAAGTTAGAGCAGAATTACCGGTCTACGCAGAATATTTTAAATGCTGCAAACAGTGTGATCGCAAACAATGTCGGCAGAAAGTCAAAGACACTCTGGACTGCAAATGATGAGGGAAAGAAGATTGACTTTGAACAGTTTAATACCGGCTATGAGGAAGCAGATTATATTGCGCGTGATATTGCAGGCGGGGTAAGAAACGGAGATTACCATTATGGGGATTATGCTGTTTTGTACCGGACGAATGCGCAGTCGCGTCTGTTTGAGGAGCGTTTTATTGTATCAAACATTCCATATAAGATCGTTGGCGGTGTAAATTTCTATGCGAGAAAAGAAGTGAAAGATCTGCTCGCTTATTTAAAGACGATCGACAATGCGCGCGATGATTTGGCGGTGCGCCGTATTTTAAATGTTCCGAAACGCGGTATCGGCGCAACAACCGTAAACCGTGTGTCTGATTATGCGGAGGCATACGATATCAGTTTTTACGATGCCTTAAAGCGTGCGGACGAGATTCCTTCGATTGGAAAAGCAGCGTCAAAGGTAAAACCGTTTGTAAATCTGATCCAGGTATTCCGCAGTAAGCTGGAATTTATCAGCATTTCCGATCTTCTCCGGGAAGTGATTGAGGAAACCGGATATGTCAAAGAGCTTGAAGCGGAAGGTACGGATGAGGCAGAAGCGAGGATCGAGAATATCGATGAACTTTTAAGCAAAGTTGTAAGTTATGAGGAAGGTGAAGAACATCCGACGCTGAGCGGCTTTTTAGAGGAAGTTGCACTGGTGGCAGACATTGACAGTCTGGAAGATGACAGCGATTATGTTGTTTTGATGACTCTGCACAGTGCAAAGGGACTGGAGTTTCCGAAAGTATATTTAGCAGGTATGGAGGATGGACTGTTTCCTAGTTATATGTCGATTACATCGGATGATTCGAGTGAGCAGTTAGAGGAAGAACGCCGGCTTGCCTATGTGGGTATTACCCGTGCTATGAAAGAATTGACGATCACCTGTGCAAAGCAGAGAATGATCCGTGGAGAGACACAGTACAATAAAGTTTCACGTTTTGTTAAAGAGATACCGCTGGAGCTTTTAGAAGGAAAAGCCCCCGTTGTTTCGCGAAAAGAATCAGATTCTTCGATTGAAAATACATGGAATGTGAAACCAAAGCGCATGACGATGAGACAGCAGCCTTCCGGACAGAGCATGCAGCGCGTGCATTTGCCTCTGTTCATACGAAAGAAGAAAAGCTGCCGTATGATATTGCAGACCGTGTTTTACATACGCGGTTTGGAGAAGGAACGGTGGTTGCCATTGTTGAAGGTGGGAGAGATTATGAGGTTACAGTCCAGTTTGACACGGTGGGAATTAAAAAAATGTTTGCTTCTTTTGCAAAATTAAAAAAAGTTATAAAATCGTTTAATTTATAAATTTTTTATAGGCGAAATGGGAAACATATGATATAATAAACATATGCAATAAGCAGTGCGGAATTATTTGTTTTCTGAACAAGTACTGCAATATGGGAATAATATGTATCATATGACTGTAAGATGTCACAGTCTGAAAATAGAAGGAGGGGAGCCCCATGAACAAGATGGATGATTAAAAGATTTAGTTAACATTTCAAAATTAAATGAACTGCTGAACAAAAAAGAAGCAGAGGAAGAGAAGAAAGCTTCCAAAGTTGTCTGGGTATTCGCAATTATCGGAATCATTGCCGCAGTTGCAGCAGCAGTTTACGGAATCTATCGTTTCTTTGCACCGGACTATTTAGAGGATTTCGAAGACGACTTCGAGGATGATTTTGATGATGATTTCTTCGAGGACGAAGAAGATGACGACAAAGCAGAAGAGCCGGCAGAGGACAAAACAGAAGAGTAAGAAATATCTTTAAGGGGCTGCAGTGTTGCAGCCCTTTTTAAATTCATAGGAAAAGAGAAAGGAATTGGTTATGAAAAAAGGGCAGATCGTAGAAGGAATCATTGAACGGGTGGATTTCCCGAATAAAGGAATTTTAAGAGCGGAAGATGGCACGCGTGTCATTGTAAAAAATGCGATCATGGGACAGAAAGTATCAGCGGCGGTCAATAAGGTCAGAAAAGGAAAATGTGAGGGACGCCTGCTCGAGGTGTTGGAAAAATCTGCACTGGAACTGCCGGAACCGGGATGTGTTCATTATGGTATCTGCGGCGGCTGTACATTCCAGAGCCTTCCGTATGAAGAACAGCTTCCATGAAGGAGCAGCAGGTAAAAGATCTGATCGATGCGGTCATCACCGAGGAAAATAAGGGATATGAGTTTTTACCGATCAAGGCGAGCCCAAGACCGAAGGCATACCGCAATAAGATGGAGTTTTCATTTGGAGATGAATATAAGGACGGGCCGTTAGCACTTGGCATGCATAAACGGGGCAGTTTTTATGATATCGTAAACGTAGGGGAGTGTCAGATCGTAGATGAAGATTTCCGCCGTGTGCTTAAGATCACATTGGAATATTTTAAGGAAAGACAGATCCCATTTTACCATAAACTCCGCCACACCGGATATCTGCGCCATTTTCTTGTGAGAAAGGCGGCAAAAACAGGAGAGATTTTAGTTGACCTGGTAACAACAACGCAGACGGACGGACTTGGTGCGGAAACCGAAAGCGTATTATTAGACGGATGGGTAAAGGCACTCTGTGAGGAAACATATGACGGTGTGTTAAAAGGAATCCTCCACACGAAAAATGACAGTGTTGCCGATACGATCAAAAATGAGGGGACAGATATTTTATTTGGACAGGACTTCTTCTATGAGGAGCTGCTCGACCTGAAATTCAAGATCACGCCGTTTTCCTTTTTCCAGACCAATTCCCTTGGCGCAGAAGTGCTTTATCAGACGGCGCGAGAATTTATCGGAGATGCGCTCGATGATGAGGCGAGCCAGACGGTATTTGACCTGTATTCCGGAACCGGAACGATCGCACAGATCTTATCTCCGGTTGCGAAGAAAGTGATCGGTGTGGAAATCGTGGAGGAAGCAGTTGTGGCCGCAAGGGAAAATGCTGCCTTAAACGGACTTACCAACTGTGAATTTATCGCGGGAGATGTATTAAAAGTCATTGACACGATTGAGGAAAAACCGGATTATATCGTACTTGATCCGCCAAGAGACGGGATCCATCCGAAAGCACTTGAGAAGATCATCCGCTATAATGTGCCGCAGATGGTTTATATTTCCTGTAAACCGACCAGTTTAGCGAGAGATCTTGAGGTGCTGCAGGCGAGAGGATATAAGGTGAAGAAAGTGCAGTGCGTGGACATGTTTCCTGCGACGGGAAATATTGAGACGGTATGTTTATTGTCCAAACTTAATGCAAAGCAACATATCGAGGTAGACATCCACATGGACGAACTTGATCTCACCGATGCAGAGAAGAAAGCCACCTATTCGGAAATCAAGGAATATGTGCTGGAGCATACCGGACTCAAGGTCAGCAGCTTGTATATCGCTCAGGTGAAGCAGAAATGCGGTATCATCGAGCGAGAAAATTACAACAAACCGAAGTCCGATGATGCAAAACAGCCCCAATGCCCGCCCGATAAGGAAAAAGCAATCAAGGAGGCGCTCAAGCACTTCGGCATGATCTAAGGAGGGCAAAATGAAGCGTTTACTTTCTTGTGAGTTCAATATGGATACTGCCTGTGTGGAGCTGAAATTTGCAAATGGCAGCATGATTGCCATTGATACGATTGCGGTAGAGAATGAGGTTGCCGATAATATATATCAGCGGTCAGAGCTGGACTGGCTGATTTACAACGATCCGGCAGCCTATGCAGATTTAGTTCTCAACGGCGACCCGGAAACATACCTGAAAACTGTCACAGAATATAAACCTTTGGACTGATTACCAGAGATAAAGCAAGCCGCCTGTGCGGGCATATCAAATGCTCATACAGGCGGCTTTTCCTTTTTGTACTGTGACTTTATCAGTTCTCCGAAATGGACCGCTTAAACAATATCCATGTACTTATGAAGTAGCATATCAGCAGTAAGAAAAGAATACCAATGATAATCCCTACTTGTACCATCAAGGCTCCGCAGCCAATATAAGCTGAGATTTCAGCAGAAACACTTTGAAGAAAATAGCCAATCACAATAATTGCTACAACGATTGCCGCTGTGATCGGCATCCCAAACCAAACACCAAGCTGTTTTAGAACCAAAGTATGCAGGTCCTTCTCTTCCACTCCCATTTTTCGCAGAACCGAAAATCTGTAGTTGTTTTTTTCTGCATCCAGGAGCTGCTGAAGAGCCAGCACGGTAAGACACATCACCATCAGAACAATTGCACCATAGATCAAGGACGCTTTTAGGATAAAGTTAAGGGCGATTATACGGTTCACTTCCGTAGTATGGACAGTTGTACTGTATCCTGCCAGATTGTCTTTATCAGGATCTTCTGGATAAGACGCCCAAGAAGCTGTTCCAGCATTTCTGCCGTTTTGAAGGGAAGCGGATATTGGGTCATCACAAATCGGTTGCGCTGTACCGGAAGCAAGACTTGCGCTATTTCGTCAGGTATGATATACACCACATCTGTATAAAGATTATAGATGGATTCCCCCACAGGCTCCTGAAACACGGCGTTCTCACTGAGTTTCAGGGTGCCTGCGTCAGTTTCCAATAAGGTATGCTCAGCAATGTAGTTTTCAATATCCTTGTCCTCTGCTGCACGATGCCAGTGGGTAGCAAATTCATCCGTTTGTAAGATAATAGGTTCATATCCCAACATTTTCCGAACAGCGTTATAATCCTTCAGTGCGATCGCCAAGGGAGGAAAATTGTACTTTACTCGCTGGTAAAAGTCGCTTTGCTTGGGAAGATATTCCGAAAAAGTCAAATCGTCCTTTATCGCTATTTTGTTTTGTTCTATGAACGCAGTAATTTCTCCATAGTCTGTATCCGGAAGATTTTCCACTTCATAAACATCGTTGTAGCGGCTTGAAATTTGAATATCATAGACAGCCCGACTGTCCAAATAGCCCAGACTCCATCCCGTTAAAACCGGCGCAATGACAAACAAGCAGATAGAAAAAGTCAGGGTCACACAAATGATCGTCATCGTTTTCGTATTGGTAGCCAGCTTAGAGGAAAGCTGTCCAAACAGAAATAAACTCGTATTATGATATTTGCGGGACACTTTAGACTCCTTCCAGTATAGGAGCGCCGCATTCGATAAATACATGACTGCGGAAATGATAAACAAAATATCCGCAACCCCAAACAGCAAATATTGATTCAGAGTTGGAGCGTCAAATCCAAGGAAGTAGGCTTTTTCCAGTTCTGCGATGGAAAAAATCGGGATAGCGGTCAATACAGCACCAGCCAGAAGTCCGCAAAGATATCGGGAAAACCCTATTTTTCTGTGTAAAACAGCACCTGCGATTGCCCAAAGCAGCGTCAGTGCAGGGAAAAGGACATTCCCCCAATACATGAGCTTTACAGGAAGCGGATGTCTGGAATCGAAGTAAAAATGATATTTTACAGTACCTACCTCCAGCATCCACAGCAGCAGAATGCCATAGAAAATACAGATCATCGGCATCCATCTGCTTTTATGAAGCGGTTTTTCATTCTGACGGTTTGCCGTCATAAGCTCAATAATCCTGCTTTTGTTGAGAATTCTGACATTCCCGACTCCAACCAGAATCTGGCAAACAACAAAGAAGCCCACGGTCAACAGCACAGTATCCGGGAAAAACGACCAAGAAAAAGCGTAGGGTTCCCCAAAAGAAGCAAGCAGCATAGCCGTAATGACCTGAGAAACGACCATCCCCAGAAGGATTCCCACCGACACAGAGAATATGAGCAGGAAAAAAGTCTCTCCAAAAAAGAGCAGGCCTATGGTTTTTTGCTCCATTCCCAAGGTTGCCTCAACGGCAAACTCCTTTTGCTTTTTTCTCAGCATGAAACGATTGACATAGTGGATCAGAAACAACAAAAGCAAACTAATCCCGCAAATTGCCAGTTTCATACCTCCAGCCAGCAGGGAAATATTATATTCCGCACCAATGGTCGGATGATAATGGGTGCTGCTGATAGACAAAAACGCATAGAACAGGGTGACACAGAGTGTCATGGTCACAATATAAATCAAATAGTCCTTCACAGACCGCTTTGCATTTTTGAAAATAAGTTTAGCGTACATCGCTCGTGCCCCCTCCCATCATGGTAAGGACATCCAGGATTTTTTCAAAGAAAGTCCTGCGGGAATCACCCCCCTTACGGATTTCCGTAAAGATTGCCCCGTCCCTCATAAAGAGAATACGATTGGCATAGCTTGCCGAGAAAGCATCGTGTGTCACCATCAGAATCGTGGCTCCGAGATTTTCATTGATACTCTGGATCGTCGAGAGCAGCATCTGGGACGAGTGACTGTCTAACGCACCGGTGGGTTCATCCGCCAAAATCAGCTTAGGCTGATTGATAATGGCTCTGGCACAGGCGCACCGCTGCTTCTGGCCGCCGGACACCTGATAGGGGTATTTGTCCAGAATATCCGTGATATTCAGCTTTCCGGCCATTTCCCGCACCCGCCCATCAATCTCGCCTGCTGGAACCTTGTTGATGGTCAGCGCCAGGGCTATGTTTTCCGAAATGGTCAGCGTGTCCAGCAGGTTAAAATCCTGAAATACAAATCCAAGATTCTCCCGACGAAACCGGGCAATCTGTTTTTCGTTGATTTCCGTCACATCGGTTCCGTCCAGATAGATATGTCCTGCACTGACGGTATCAATGGTGGAAATACAGTTGAGCAGGGTAGTCTTGCCGGAGCCAGATGCTCCCATGATTCCTACAAATTCTCCCTCTTGAACGGAAAAGCTGATGTCCTGAATTGCTTTTGTAACATTTCCGCCATTTCCGTAATATTTTTGGATATGATCCAGTTTCAAAATTTCTTTCATTGTTATCACCTCTGATCTCTATTGTAAAATAAGAGTGGCTTCGTTTGTATCAAGTTTTCTTACAAAGTTCTAACAAAAATGTAAGAAGTGCAGAACGCTTTTCAGTTCTGCACTTCATGAATCAGACAGTTAATGTGAAAAGAAAGGGAAATGGCTGTGCCATGTTCCGACGACTCCGCCGTAATGCCAATGCCCAGCTTTTCACAGAGCCGTTTGCACAGATACAGACCAATGCCCGTGGACTGCTGAATCAGACGACCATTCTGACCGGTAAATCCCTTTTCAAAGATACGGGGCAGATCGGACGCAGCAATCCCGATTCCATTGTCCTCCACGACAAGGACAACCTGATCCTGCCGTTTATGAGTAGAAATGCGGAGAACCGGCTGCTTCGTACGATACTTGACCGCATTGACAATCAGTTGATTTAGGATAAAACGCACCCACTTTTCATCTGAATAAACCGTATCCTGCATTTCCTCCACTTCCAGGCGCATACCACTTTGGAGCAGCAGATATTTGTTATCTGCAATCGCCTGATGCACCACTTGGGACAGTGCCATTTCCCGGACAGAATAATCTTTCTCTGTATGCTCACTGCGGGCATAATAAAGAGCCTGTTCCGTAAAGCGGTTGGTCTTTTCCAGTTCCAGCAGAAGTTCTTTTGTCCAGTTCGTCCGATGGTTTTCACATAGGAGTTTCATGGCAGTAATGGGCGTTTTGATTTCGTGAATCCATTGTTCAATGTATTCCTTGTACTCCAGGCGTTCCCGCTCGACCTCCCCAATCTGCTCCAACATGGATTTTCCAGCCATTTTCAAAATCTGATAGTAAACCTGATCCTCGGCCTGTTCCGGCAGTTCCATCACTTCAGAAATAAGGTATCTCTCGGAGAGCTGCTTCGCCATATCCAGAAGTTTTTTTCATCTGCCGCTTTCGTTTCCAGTAAGTGAGGACAAGTCCCATCAGCAAAATCAATGCCCATACGATCAGGATCAATACTACTGCGGAAGCCGAATTGCCGCACACCAGCAAAAATACAGTGAGCGCAGCCATGCAAACAAGGTTCGTCAGCAGAAATGGAAGCCTGTTTTTCCAATACCGTTTGCTGTTCATATCGTGTACCCCTGGCGATGCTTTGTCTTGATAAAATCCGTCAGGCCAATGCCCGCCAGTTTTTCCCGGATGCGGTTGATATTGACGCTCAAAGCATTGTCATCCACATATAGCTGATTGTCCCATAGATAATCTACAATATCATTACGGGAACAAATCTTTCCTGCGTGTTTGAAAAGATAATATAATATTTTCAATTCATTCTTTGTCAGTTCTGCTTGGTTACCGTCATATTCAATCGTGCTACTTTCTAAGTGAAGAATCGCTCCTTGCCAATTCAGACGCTCAATTTGTTCTATCGGGTAAGCTCGTTTCATCAAGGATGAAATCTTTGCCAGCAGAATTGCTGTGTTATAAGGCTTGGTGATAAAAGCATCTCCACCCAGCAAAATACTGTTCAATTCATCCATGTCCGTATTGCAGCTTGTTACAAAGATAATCGGTACATTGGAAAAACTGCGGATTTGAGAACAGATTGAGTAGCCGCTTTCTTGTGGCAGCTTTATGTCCAGCAAAATCAAATAGGGATGAGTATTTTTGACCGCTTGCATAACTGATGTAAAGTCAGTAACTGCGGATGCCTCATATCCGTTTCCGTTTAACAGAACTTGTAATTCAGTTTGAATGATTGGGTCATCTTCGATGATGAGTATTTTATATTTTTCCATGATTACATGTCCCTTTCTTTGAATATTTAGTACCACCAAGGCAGTTCCAGCCAGAAGTTATCCAGAGCCAATTTCTCCGTGGACTTTGCTCTGCTCTCTGACAGATGGAAGTGCTTCGCCGTTTCGCTCAGAGGATGGAGGACATCGTCCTCAAAGCCAAAGCGATACCAGAGATAGGCTTTCTCTCGCTCATCAATCATTTCCAGAGCCGTATGGATTTCTTCGTGGGTTTCCTTTGCAATGAAAATCTGCTCTGGGTTCTGTACTCTGGAATCTGCTATAAATTCATGTTGTCCCTTATTCTCGCCCTTTTTGACCTCATCCAGACGAATGATACAGTCCAGATTTTTGGCTTCAAAGGTAGGATTCAGCCTGCGGATGTAGTCCAGCATGGCATTATGAATAGCCGGGGCAGCATAGGTCAAAAACTTGTTCCCGTAGTCGGGTTGAAAGCTGCTTATGCAGCCCAGAAGCCCCAATGAACCTCCTGCACCAAATCGTTCAGTTCAATGCCGAGGCAACGTTCAGCTCCCGCTGTGCGCTCCATATCTCGTATGCCGTCTTTCGGATAAACCGCAGATTGTTCTCTACAAGGGCGTTTTCTGCCCATTTGTCACCGCTCTGCGCCGCAATACAGAGCTGCTCGTTAGTTATCTTGTCCATCATCTTCCGGCAGCACCATCGTCTGCATCAGCCCCAGCAAGGCTTTGTTAAAGTTGTCCAGAGCTTCCTGATTGACTCCATCGACACCGGAAATGCTGCCTGTAATAGCATCAACAACTGCTTCCGGCGTGATGGTCGGATTCTGCATATCCTGCCCCTTGGTCAGCTCGGCAAACATCTTTTCGGTGGCTTCCTTGCTGATTGCCTTGGCTGCGACCAAATCGCTGCCTGCTTCTTTCTTGATTTCCTTAACCACCGTCATAAAGGTGTTTTGAATCGTGGTCTGGTCTGCCTGATAAGCGGGAATTTTCATGGCATTAGCGGTTCGGGCTGCCTGTACTGCTTCGGGAGCTTGGTTCTGTCCCAACAGCAGAGAGCCAACGGTAGCAAACATCTGGTTTTGTGCGGCATATCCTCTTGCAAGGGTATCATCCATATACTGTGCAATCATATAAGTAACCATGGCAAAGCGGGGATTTTCCAGCAGACGGTTGACTACATCATTGTTGACCTTTCCGGTATAAAGATTCTTTGCAGCTTCAACAGATAATCCCAGTTCTGAAATATCGTAGTTCTTTTTATCCGGGATTACGGTCGTACCCAAGATAAAGTCCGTGGACACATTGAACACTCTGGCGATGCGGATAACGCTTTCTTCGCTCAGCTTTTCGGTCTTTCCGCTAAGGAAGCGGCTGATGGTGCTTTCATTCACATCAATCCGAAGTGCCAGTTCTCGCTGGGTCATCTTGCGTTCTCTCATTACATCAACGATTCTTTTCCGAACATCGGCGGGTAAATAAGTATCAGCCATTATGCTTCCTCCCCTCTGTCTGTTTTCTGTTTGATATATTTTCCGCTTTTAATGCGGGCATCTGTCGGCTTTTCAGCGTCCTCCGGGATGATCCAGCGGCTTCCTGCCCGCTGTGCGCCCGGTATGCGGTCATTGTTGCAGAGGATACCAACTCTTCGGGGAGAGATACCCCATTTCTCGGCAACTTCAAATGTAGACAGGTATTTCATTTCTGTATCATCCCTCCTGATTCATATTAACTTCAATTATATTCTATTTACGGAACAATATCAACCAACTTTGTGTGAACACTGCCGTCTCGAAACTTGCATTTTTTCAAGTTTTCGGGGCGGCTTTTTGCTTTGCTTGCGGAAGTGCTGATTTTTCGGTTGAAAGCGTTTTTTCTGCGTATATTCAGGCAGATGAAAAAATCATCGAGAAAAATCAAGGAGGTTATGCAAATGAACATTTTTGAAACAGTCAAGGCGGCGGTCACGGTTAGGCAAGCCGCCGAACACTACGGGCTGAAAATCAATCGCTCCGGGATGATTTGCTGCCCTTTCCACGATGACAGACACCCCAGCTTGAAGCTGAACGAGGATTACTTCTATTGCTTCGGCTGCGGTGCCAAGGGAGATGTGATTGACTTTGTGGCAAGGCTGCTTGACCTGTCTGCCTATGAACAGCGCAGAGACTGGCTGCGGATTTCGGACTGGACAGGCCGCCGTCCGTGGTGGCACAGGTAAAGAAGTACCGTCCCCGTGTGAATCAGTCGAAACAGGACGAGCTTTTCTGCATGAATGTGCTGTCCGGGTATCTTCATCTTTTGGAGGACTGGAAAGAGCGATATGCTCCCGAAGCACCGGAGGACGAGCCGGATGAGAGGTTCGTGGAAGCTTGCCACAAGCTGGAATATGTGGAGTATCTGAACGATTTGCTCCTTATGAGCGATCAGGAAGAAAGGACTGATACCGTCAAGGAACTTTTGACAGACGGAACGATTGCAAGAATGCAAACACGACTGGACGAGCAGAAAAAGGAGGTGCGCTGCCATGTCAGAGAACAGGAAATTGCTTGAGATGAATGTGCCGATGTGGTTTGACGGCAAGAGTATCAATGAAGCTCTGTTTTGTGAAGATTTTCTGAGAACCCGTCAGATTATCTTTGCAAACGGAGCTTTTTTCACACCTGATGGTCGAGTGACGGACGACCTGCCGCTTCGTGGCGAAATCTTTGAAGAATTGAAATATTGTGCCGTGAACAACATTCCCCGCAAAATCAGCAACATCATTGAGATTATGAAGCTGGCGGCTCATGTGGAGGACTTCCCGCCGGAGCAGGACAGGATTCATCTGGCAAACGGTACGCTCATGCTGGACGGCACTTTTACAGAGGGGAAGCCGGATATTGTGAGAAACAGGCTCCCGGTTTTCTATCGCCCGGATACTCCGAAACCTGTGCTGTGGCTTTCCTTTCTGAATGGTCTGCTTTACCCGGAGGACATCCCTACCTTGCAGGAATTTATCGGCTATTGCCTGATTCCCTCCAATAAAGGACAGAGGATGATGGTCATTAAGGGCAATGGCGGCGAGGGTAAATCCCAAATCGGTGCGGTGCTGGGGCAAATGCTGGGCAGTTCCATGAAGGACGGAAGCATTGGTAAAATCTCTGAGAACCGATTTGCCCGTGCCGATCTGGAGCATATCCTCCTATGCGTGGATGATGATATGCGAATGGAAGCCTTGCGCCAGACCAATTATGTGAAATCCATTGTGACAGCTCAAGGGAAAATGGATTTGGAGCGCAAGGGCAAACAGAGTATCAGGGCTGGATGTTCGCCCGTCTGCTGGCTTTCTCCAATGGAGATTTACAGGCATTGTATGACCGAAGTGACGGTTTCTACCGCAGACAGCTTGTGCTGACCACAAAGGAAAAGCCTGCCGGAAGAATGGATGACCCTGACCTCGCCCAGAAGATGAAAGCTGAGGTGGAGGGCATTTTCCTCTGGGCGTTTGAGGGATTGCAGCGTCTGGTTGCCAACAATTTCAAATTCACGGAAAGTGAGCGCACCAAAACCAACCGAGAGTCCGTCAAGCGTGACAACAACAATATTTTCGACTTCATGGAGTCTGAGGGCTATATCCGGCTGAAAGCGGATGCTTCCATCAGCTCCAAGGAGCTGTACGAAATTTATCGGATGTGGTGTGAGGAAAATTCTCTGCCGCCCCTGAAATCCCGCAGCTTTAGTGACAGTGTGGTGGCAAATTTAAGTCGCTACAATCTGGAACACACCAACAAAATCACAAACTCTGCCGGGCGCAGGGTGTGGGGATTCATGGGAATTGAAGCCGTAGCCCGTCCGAATATAAATGGGTTTTACGACGTTTCGCCGTGTACGTACGTACCGGAGGAATGGCGGGATTGATTTTTTGGTACGTACGTACACAGCGTACGAGCGTAAATCACTCCTGTATAAAACCTTCGTGACGTACCCAAATGACAGGAAAAAGTCAGTCTTTTTTCTGTCAACGGACGGGGCGGTTTCGCAAAACAGCAGCCGTCCGTGCCGGACATTGGAAAGAGGAGCAGACAACTTTCTGATGTTCGGCAGAGGTCGCCGCAGCGACCGCATTACCCTCGGAGAGCCCCTCGGGAGAGCCCACGGCACTTTGCAGCCAGTATGGATGAAAGTGTCATAGTGGGTTATTACACTTCCGCAGAAGTGCCTTTCCAAAGCTACCTGTCTGCAAATCCCAAAGAAAGGAAGGAAAAATATGGCAAGAAATGACGGAGTTGACCGTACCTGTGCAAGAAATATGGATGTCACAGATAATGACATCGGAGATGCACAGGCACACAATGAGCGTGAAAAAGAAATATACAGTAACGAAGATATTATCCCGGAAAGAAGTTCCCTCAACGTACACTTCAAAGAACCTACCGGGAGCTACGCTGAAATGTTTGAGCAGATGAAAGCTGACAACATCATTTCCACCAGAGGTCTGAAGGCGGATGCCGTCCATTTCAACGAAATGGTCTTTGATGTGAACTCTGCGTACTTCGACAATCACGGCGGTTATGAATACGCCAGACAGTTTTATGAGGAAGCCTATAAATCCGCTGTGGAGATTGTTGGCGGTGAACAGTATATCCTCTCGGCAGTCATGCACGCTGACGAGATTAACCGGGCGATGTCCGAAGCACTTGGCAAGGACGTGTTCCATTATCATCTTCATGTGGTCTATGTCCCTGTGGTGGAGAAACAGATTTTGTGGTCGAAACGCTGCAAGGATGAAGCTCTCAGAGGAACGGTAAAGGAAACCATTATGCAGGTCAGCCGCAGTAAAAAGTGGCTGTCCAAACCTGCTGTGGACAAAGATGGAAAACCAATTCTGCAAGTCAATGGTAAGCCTGTTCTCCGAAAATCCTATTCTGTTTTACAGGATGATTTTTTTCAGCACATGAGAGCTGCCGGATATACCGATGTGGAACGTGGAGAGCGTGACAGCACCGAGGAACATCTGACTGTGACCCAGTTTAAGGTGGCAAAGGAAAAGCAGCGACTGGAAGCTGTGACGGCGGAACTGAACCAGAAAGAAGCACAGCTTGACGATACTACACAGGCTGCGGAGAAGAAAAAGCAGGAGCTTAAATCCCTGCAAGCACAGACTAAGGCGGCAACCGGAATAGCGGTGACGGTTCAGGAGCTGGAGTCGATGGGTAAGAAATCTTTTACCGGGAACATCGTCTTGACACCCGATGAATGCCGTACTCTCAAAAATTATGCTGTCAGCAGCTTTGCTGAAAAAGCGGAGAAATTAAAATACCAGCAGAAATATGAAACAGCCAAGAAAGATGCTGGGGTATGGAAAAAACGATATGAGAAACTTCTGGAACAGGCTCAGCCGTATCTGGATGCTGTCAAGCTCGCACCTGAAAGGTACGGGCTTTTCTTAATGCCGTTTTGACCAGAGGAAAAGAGAAACAGGACATTCCGCAGGAACGTGGACGAAAAAGAAAGGAGAGCACTATTGACAGATAAATGGAATGGTTTTGCCGATTTACTTGCAAATTTAATAGAAAAATATGCGGCGGTTCTGGATATTGATAATCTTCCAGAGCCGCCGTCTTGTTTGGAGGAAGAAAACACATCTGAAGAACCCAGTGACACTATTGAATTGATGGAAAAGCAATGATATAATAGTCGTGGAATAAGTGTCCAAACTCTATGCGAGAGCTACTGTTCTCAACGCATAGAGCTACATAGAATAAAAGCGCAATACCCCGTTGCACAATTAGAAATGAGGTGTTCCGGTGAACAATTATGATGATATGAATCAAAAATCCAATATGATTATTTACACAACAGAAGATGGATTGACAAAAATTGAAACCACATTTGATGAGGATACCGTGTGGTTATCCATTGACCAGATGGCAGAGTTGTTCCAGAGAGATAAATCTACTATTTCAAGACATATAAAAAATGTATTTTCCGAAGGCGAGCTGCAGCGAGAGTCAGTTGTTGCAAATTTTGCAACAACTGCGGCAGATGGAAAAACCTATCAGGTTGACTACTATAATCTTGATGTTATCATTTCTGTCGGCTATCGTGTAAAATCCAAGCGTGGCACACAGTTCAGAATCTGGGCAACTAACATTCTCAAAGAATACATGAAAAAAAGGTTTTGCTTTGGATGGATGAAACGATTTGAAAAAATCTGGGCGGCGGTGGATATTTCAAGGAACTGCTTGAAAGAATCAGAGACATCCGTGCATCGGAAAAGGTGTTTTATCGTCAGGTGCTTGAAATCTATGCCACCAGCATTGACTACGACCCGAAAGCGGAAATCTCTATCCGTTTTTTCAAAAAGGTTCAGAATAAAATTCATTATGCCATTCACGGACAGACTGCGGCAGAAGTGATTTATACAAGAGCGGATGCGGAAAAAGAGTTCATGGGACTTACCACCTTTGCCGGTAATCAGCCGACACTCAAAGAAGCGATTGTTGCGAAAAACTATCTGAATGAGAAAGAGCTTCGTGCTATGGGACAACTTGTATCCGGGTATCTGGATTTTGCGGAACGTCAGGCAGAGCGTGAACAGGCAATGACGATGCAGGACTGGGCAGAGCATCTGGATCGCATTCTTACCATGAGTGGAGAGCAGCTTTTAATTGGAAATGGAAGCATTACTCATAAGCAGGCTGTTGATAAAGCGACTGGAGAATATCGAAAATATAAGACAAGAACGCTCAGCGACGTGGAAAATGATTATTTAAATTCGATAAAGATGTTGGAACAGAAAACTGACGGCAAAAAATAACAGACGATGAAAGCTGAATTATGCCACAGGCTGTGGCACAAATGAGGATGGCGATATGAAAGAAAAAACAAAAGTATATATTTATACGAGAGTATCTACTGCCGTTCAGGTAGACGGTTACTCCTTGGATGCTCAGAAATCAAGAATGAAAGCCTATGCTGAGTTCAACGATTTTGAAATCGTCGGTGAATATGAGGATGCCGGTAAATCGGGAAAGTCCATTGAGGGCAGATTGGAATTTAACCGCATGATGGAGGATATCAAGTCCGGTAAAGATGGCGTGTCCTATGTGCTGGTGTTCAAGTTATCACGTTTTGGCAGAAATGCGGCAGATGTGCTGTCTACCTTACAGGTGATGCAAGATTTCGATGTCAATCTGATTTGTGTGGAGGATGGCATTGATTCTTCCAAAGATGCCGGTAAGCTGATGATTTCCGTGCTTTCTGCGGTTGCCGAGATTGAGCGTGAGAATATCCGTGTTCAGACGATGGAAGGCAGAATCCAGAAAGCTCGTGAGGGTAAATGGAACGGTGGTTTTGCTCCCTACGGATACAAATTGGAAAAAGGTATGCTGTATATCAACGAGGAAGAAGCCGAGGCAATCCGCCATTATCTTTGACCAGTATGTGCATACCGATATAGGAGCTAACGGACTTGCGAAATACCTTGCCAATCACGGTATCAACAAAATTCAGCGGCAGAATGGAAAAAATCCTCTGTTTGATGCAGCCCTGATTCGCAGAATTTTGAAAAATCCCGTTTACTGTGGTAAAATTGCTTACGGCAGGAGAAGAACAGAAAAGGTACATGGAACTCGCAATGATTACCGACTTGTGGAGCAGGAAAATTATCTGTTAGTTGACGGTCTGCATGAAGCCATTGTATCAGAAGGACTCTGGCATGAAGCCAAGTAAAACTTCTTGCTCAGGCGAAGAAGTATGAAAAGGTCAACAACGGTAAAGACAACAAGGTACACCTGCTGACCGGATTACTTAAATGTCCTATTTGCGGAGCCGGAATGTACGGCAACAAAAGCATCAAGCACAAGCCGGACGGCACGAAATATAAGGATTTCTTCTATTATGGCTGCAAACACCGCACTATGACCCGTGGTCATAAGTGTGAATACAAGAAGCAAATCAATGAGGAATTGCTGGACGGTGCTGTTGCAGAGGTTATTATCAAACTGGTCAGCAATCCGAAGTTTGCGGCGATGATGCAGCAAAAAATCAATATGAAGATAGATACATCCGCCATTGAACAGGAGATTGCCAATTATGAAAAACAGCTTCGTCAGAGCTATGCTACGAAGTCCCGTTTGATTGATGAGATTGATACCCTTGACCCAGATGATAAGCACTACATCAAGCGTAAAGCAGACCTTGATGATCGCCTTTATAAAATGTATGATAAGATAGAGGATACGGAGAATCTGTTGATTGAAGCCAGAGCAAAGAAAATGGCAATAGAAGCAGAAAAACTCACTGCTGACAATATCTACAAAGTGCTGATTTATTTTGAAAAGCTGTACGCTGTCATGGACGAGCAGGAGAAGCGACAGATTATGGAATCGCTGATTTCTGAAATCCATATCTATGAGGAACGACAGCCAAACGGTCAGTGGCTCAAATCCATCAAATTCAAGCTTCCGATTATTGAGGAAGATATGGAAATGAGTTTGGACAGTGATACACATGTCGAAACCGTCTGTCTGCTTTCAAGGAAACCTTGATTTTCTGCGGTTTGTGGGATATTAAGGAAAGAAAATAGATGTGTGTTTTCTGGTTTTTTGAATGAAACATTTGAATATTGAAACAGTGGGGTGGTGCAAGACTCTGCTGAATAATAGGCTTTTGCTAAAAGGTATCACTTTTGCGAAAATGTGTGATACCTTCTGGCAGGAGCCTTTTTATATAAAGATAACTTGACTTATAAATCTTACTGATGTAATATTTACACAAGTGCAGCGGGTTTCAAAAATATTTTTTTAATGTGAAATCTTACGCATGTAATAAATAAAAAGGAGGGATGCAGAGTAGAACAGAACAAAAGGAAAATTTTTTTATTTCAAAATCTTACGAATGTAATATTTTGAAAGCGAGTAATGAACATTGAAAATAGAATATGACCATATCAGCAAAGCAAAATGAATGGAGGTCAATATGAAGAGAGGAAAAAGCAGACATAAAAGAAAGAAAAGCAGGCTCCTATGGATTGCGATTGCTGTTATAGGAATGGCTGCGATTACTGTTGCGGTATGTGTGGCAGGAATGTTCAAAAAGGAGGAGGTGTGGAAAACACCAGAAGAACTTCTGGTTGAATACATGAATCACATCCCGGCACAGGAGTATGAGCAAATGTATGCGATGCTCCATATTGAGGCATCTGGCAATGTCAGTCAGGAGGATTCATAAAACGCAATTCAGCTATTTACGAAGGTATTGAAATCCAGAATATGGCGGTCGAGATTATCGCATACGACGAAGAGCAACTGACCGTAACTTATCAGACATCTTTTGATACGGTTGCAGGAGAAATCAGCTTTGAGAATGAAGCATTTTTTCTGGAGGGCGAAGACGGGTATAAGTTGGTTTGGGATAATTCACTGATCTTTCCGAATTTAGCTTCTACTGATAAGGTAAGAGTTTCAACGACACAGGCAAACCGGGGAGAAATTCTGGATAGGAATGGACGAGTGCTTGCTGGAAAAGGAACTGCATCTTCGGTTGGAATCGTTCCGGGAAAATTGGAGAACAGGGAGGAAGCAATCGCCAAGATTGCAGAATTACTGGAAACCACGCCGGAAGTGATAGAGAAGAAATTGTCAGCACAGTGGGTAAAAGATGATTCTTTTGTTCCAATAAAAACGATTCCGAGAGTGGAAGAAATCGAACTGCTAAAAGTAGAACCGGACGAAGATGTATTGAAGGAGAAAGAAAGGCACGAAGTTTGCTGGCAATTCCCGGAGTAATGATATCTGACGTTGAAGTTCGTGAGTATCCTTTAGGTGAAGCGGCTGCACATTTGGTAGGGTATGTACAAAGTGTTACTGCAGAGGATTTAGAAGAACATGCAGGAGAGGGATATACAGCTAACAGTGTGATTGGCAGAAGCGGAATGGAAGGTCTGTTTGAAAAGGAACTGAAAGGGCAAAACGGCTGCAGGATATACATTGTGAATTCGGAAGGCAAAGAGAAAGAAGAACTTGCTTGTATTTTAGTGCAGCACGGTCAGGACATTAAGCTGACGATAGATGCCAGTTTGCAGATTGCCTTATATGAGCAGTTTCAGGAAGACAAGAGCTGCTCTGTAGCCATGAATCCATATACCGGAGAAGTACTGGCTTTGGTCAGTACACCATCTTATGACAATAATGATTTTATCATGGGATTGTCCAGTGAGCAGTGGATAGCATTGAATGATGACGAGGATAAGCCTATGTATAATCGGTTCCGGCAAGTCTGGTGTCCCGGTTCGACATTCAAGCCAGTTACGGCTGCGGTCGGTTTGGAATCAGGAGCAATTGATCCAAATGAAGATTATGGTAATGTAGGATTAAGCTGGCAAAAAGATGCATCGTGGGGGTCTTATTATGTAACTACCCTTCATGCATATGAACCAGTTATTTTAGAGAACGCTTTGATTTATTCCGATAATATTTATTTTGCAAAGGCAGCATTAAAGATTGGCTCAGAAGAGATGGAGAGTTCTTTGACTGGACTTGGTTTTAATGAGGAACTGCCATTTGAGATTAAGATGGCAGAGTCGCAGTATTCTAATTCGGAGGGAATTGAAACAGAAATACAGTTAGCCGATAGTGGTTACGGTCAAGGGCAGGTTTTAGTGAATCCATTACATATGGCATGTATCTATTCTGCTTTCTGTAATGAGGGAAATGTCATAAAGCCTTATTTGGTATATAAGAATGAAATCGCAGCTGAGTATTGGATTCCGGGTGCCTTTTCTAATGAGACAGCAAGCCGTGTATTGGAAGGAACAAAGAAGGTTGTGAATGATTCTAATGGAACTGGATATGCAGCCCATCGGGATGACATTCTTTTAGCAGGAAAAACAGGTACGGCAGAAATCAAGGCATCGAAGGATGATACTTCGGGTACGGAATTAGGATGGTTTGCAATTTTTACAGCAGAAGATACGGTAGAACGTCCTATATTGATTATCAGCATGGTAGAAGATGTGAAAGGAAGAGGAGGAAGTGGATATGTTGTTAAGAAAGACAGCCTGGTTCTGGAAGAGTGGTTTAGCAGTAATTAGTTTTGTACTGATGCTTAGTGTTTCGGGGTGCAGCGATGCACCCCCGGAAGAAGATACAGTTTCGGAAACAGTAATTGATATTCAGACTATTCCAGAAGAACCTCAGGAGAACGCAGAAGAAATTATAAACATCTGTATAGATTTTTATAAGAAGGCAGCAGAAGAAAACAAGATAGCTGATTTGGAAACGATTCGCAGTATTGTAAATTGCCTTGGAGAAAATGGATATCCGGCTGTTGACAGCAGAAATCAAATTAACATGACGGAACCAGAGAAGGTAGTGAAATTCTGCGAAAAAGTGGATGCACAGGAGGAAGCAGAAATAACGATTCTTGAAATCAGTTATTTGGGCGGATTTGTAAAATACGATTTGCACACAAAAGACGGAAATGTGGATGTGGTCAGAAGCTATTACAAGTATGAAAATGGAAATATGAAAAGAGAGGTTATAGGAAACTATCAAGCGGAGTATTGGAATTATACAGAAGAAGGTTACCTGATGTTTTCCGGTGTCTGGTTTTCAGAAGAATTGTATGTTCTTACGTTGAGTGGGGCAGAGGAGCATACCGCATTACGAGTACAGCCATTGGATGAAACATATAGGGTGTTGAGTCGGAAATACCTTCGCCCAATCAGCTTTGAACAGAATAATATGTTCATTGTAGATTGGAGCGAGGATGATTTTGGAGATTTGAATTTCTATGATATGTATGACATTCTTTATCCAAAAGTAAACGGTCAGTATGTTCCTTATGCTGCTGATGACAACTTATCAATCAGTGCAGTTTATCAGATTCCAAAAGAGGAATTTGAAAGTGTTATTATGAAATATTTCAATATTGACAGTGAAACGCTGCAATCAAAAACCGTCTATTATTCGGAGAATTCAACTTATGAATATAAGCCGAGAGGCTTCGAAGAAGTAGAGTACCCGGAATATCCATATTCAGAGGTAGTCGGTTTTTCAGAAAACAGCGATGGGACAATTACACTTACAGCTAATGTAGTATTCCCTTATGCAGGTGATTCCAAGGTATATGCTCATGAGGTTGTGGTCCGCCCGTTAGAGGACGGAGGAGTACAATATGTATCTAACCGAATTATACCATCTGAAGACAACTACAGAGAAACTTGGCATACGCCACGGTTGACGTTAGAAGAATGGGAAGAATTGTACGGAGGCGAATAATGGAAGATGTGAAATGGCTGCTTAGAAGATGTGGACTTCCGATTTTGCTGCTGTTGTTTTTCGTGATAGCAGGAGTGTTCTGTTGGGGAAAACAGCATGCAGAAAAAGCAAAAGGTGGCAGAAGAAGTATGGGAGTCACCTGTAGAAATCGAAAATAGCGAAGCAGAAACAGAAGAAGCCGAGAATGCGGAAACTTCTACAGAGTCAGCATATTGGTTCATTCCGCAAGCCAGCGATGACCTCCTTTCAGAAGAGGAGAAGGAGCAGTTGCAGAGTACGGTTTTGTCAGCAGCAGAATCGGTCAGAGAAATCTATAAGGATATTGTAATTGTAGATGCACCAAGCTACTCTTCGGGTATTAACGAAATTTACCAACGAGCAGAGGAAAGCGTGGTGGAACAATTGCAGAAGCGGTTTGGTAAGTGTTGAAGAAGATAATGCTATGCAAAATCATGAAGCAATTGAAGCGTTTTACGCAGATTACTTGAAGGGACAGGACTCGATGGTTACGGTATTTGAAGTGCATAGAGATGGACTGATTGGAGCAGTTACTTTTATTTACCGGAAAGGTGAGTTGCAGACTTATTATATAGGTGTTCGTTGGAAGGAAGGTGGAGTGCCTGAAATACAGGGAACTTCGGTAAGTAATGTGGCTGAAATTAAACTTACTGAAAAAGGGTATTTTATCTACGCATATGAATATGTGATTGCACATGCAAGTTTGAGACAGTATTGGAGAATAGAACCGCTTCCGGAAGACTGCCAGGAACTGACGGAGAAATACATATCAGGACTAAGCTATGTGAATTACAATGTGCTTGTCACAAACTGGAACAGTAGCAATGTAGAGGATATTTTGATGCCTTGCATGTATGAAGATATCTATCGGATTTATACAGGCGAAAATCTGAAGACACAGGGATGGGAAATTCCGGCAGAGGAGTATGAAAAAATAATGACTACCTATTTCCCGGTGTCTGTGGAGCAGTTGAGAGAACATTGTAGATACAACGCAGACCACAACAGTTATGAATATGAAATGATTTATGCCAGTCCATATCCGCCTTTTGGAGAGGTGGTTGATTACAAAGAAAACACGGACGGAACGATTACTCTTATTGTAGACGGAGTATGGACGGATTATAATTCTGATCTTGCATTTAGGAATGAGATTGTGGTTCAGCCATTTGAAGATGGAACTTTTAGATATCTTTCCAATTCTATAGAGCAAATAGAATTGGAACTGCCACCAATAGCAAGAAAGAAGGATGATATTATGGCATTAAAAAGAAAAAGCATTCTGCTGATTATGGTATTACTGATTGGGTGTTTCATGTGTGCCTGTGGAAAAAAAGATAGTGTTGCGGGTGAATCTCTTGTGGAAGATACGGAAGAAGTATCTTCCACGGAGGAAACAAAAAGTGCCGAGGAAGAGGCTGAAGAACAATGGGAAAAGGGTTATGACCTTCCAGTAGATGTACAGGAAAGGGAAGAAGCTGAGACTGACCAAGCACAAGAGGGATAGG
>ENA-OQAN01000366-OQAN01000366.1-human-gut-metagenome-genome-assembly--contig:-NODE-366-length-24491-cov-2.534888_pt1 | contig 24491 bp, 35 predicted proteins | sample MGYA00242735_ERZ504527 | MGnify/ENA primary metagenome ERZ504527 (study PRJEB26092, sample SAMD00036230) | human gut metagenome | host: Homo sapiens | study: EMG produced TPA metagenomics assembly of... | reverse complement strand
ATCCTTTGCCTGCGGTACCACGATCTCATAAAAATAAAATCCTAAATATCCAAGTGCCTGCTTCTTCATTTTATAAAAAGAAGTCCTGCCTACGCCTAACTCCTGCTGTACTTCCACATCTGTCTTATTATAATGACTGCAAAAGCAGGAATGAAGAATCTCACTGAGCATCACACCATTCGGTGCATAGAACTTTACCAGTGTCATTCCACGATAGATCATATCTGACAAGCCGTAAATAATCATCAGGTTATTCATTTCCCGGTGCATCTTTGGCACATTCAGCTGATTGTTATAAATGCTCAGATAACTCAACGCATATGCCATATCTTCATTGATTTTCTCCTGGCACTCCATATCCAATTCTTCTAACACAATCTGATTTTCCAAAATCAATTTCTGATAGCTTGTCATCAGTTCCTTGATATCTGTATAATGTCTCTCCATCGTTACTTCCAGATAATCCTGTGCATGGCTTGCCATCTGGAAGGTAATCTCTTTCATTGATTTAATTGCATAATCTCTGTCTGTCATCAGTTTCAAAATCTCCTTATCATCATCACACTAACTGGCGGTCTTTCAGACCAGTTCGCTTTCCCCATGATTTTGATGGGAAGCAATTACTTACTACAACTTGCAGAAGCGGATATCCAAAAGGCATTGTGGGAGCTGCCTTTGCTGACCGGAATCCATCTTCTTATGTAAAACCTACAGGAATATAAAGGGAAAGTGACTATCCCTGCCGGTTAATAATCCAAATAATATCGTCTATACCAATCTCTCCTTATGCTGTTTTTCTCTCCATAAACCATTTATCCACTTCATAAAACAAATGGCTTTCCTGTCCCTGTATCATACAGGTATACATCATTCCTACACCGCCTGCCTTTCTGCTGGCACATCGCTCAATTTTCAAAATTCTGTCAATGTTATATTTTCTTCCATCTTCCCAGGTGAAAAATATAGGAACCAGTTTTCCGTCTTTCCGAAACTCTGCCACTACATCTACATACACTTTATTCATACCGACACCTCACTATAAGATCTCTATTGCTCTTGCGATGCCGGAATCCTTCGGATATATCCGTTTTGTTCCAACTGCTTAATTCTGGAAAAAGCAGATGACGTTGATCTTACTCCGATCAGTTTTCCAAATTCCCGAACTGTCGGCGGATATCCATGCTCCTTCGTATAATTCAAAATGCACTGATAGCTTTCTTCCTGTTTTCTGGTTAATGTCTGTTTCAAATCTATCCCTCCCATTATCCATGAAAATAACTGTGTGGATGAACTGTATGTGTACCAGCGTCCAAGTGGGATAAGACTTTATCCTGATACATAACTGCTCTCTGTATACTGAAATAACCAAACCGTCGTCTGATCTCATCTACAGTGCGATCCATCTTTTCCAATTTTTCCTGTTTCTCTTGATTACCAAAAAGTTCCAACTGGACGGGAATATCATCCAACACAAGATCTACTGCTCGAATACCAAGGCTTCTGATTGGATGCTCCCATTTATAATAATCCTTAAACAATTGAAATGCTGCTGTAACAATCTCATCTGTTATATTTGTTGGATGATGTAATTGTTTCTGCCTCGAAAAACGAAACAAGCCATTGTCTCGGACCGTAATTTCTATCGTTTTGCATTTAAAACCATGTTTTCTTAATCTTGCTGCAACGCTTTCTGCCAGTGCCATCTGAATGATCCAGACATCCAGATCATCTTCTAAATCTCTTGGAGTTGTGGTACTATTACCAATTGACTTCACCGGAGCTGTATACCCATCTTTGCAAACCGGATCATCGTCCCAGCCATTTGCAAATGACCATAACACAATTCCCATCTTTCCAAAATGGCTTTCTAACATTGCTTCATCACTTTCTGCAAGTTCCCCAATGGTTCGAATCCCCAGCTTCTGAAGTTTCTTCCGAGTCTGTCTTCCAACATAAAGCAGATCCGATGCAGGAAGCTGCCAAATCATACTTTTATAATTCTCCCGGTTAAACTCTGTAATCGCATCTGGCTTTTTGTAATCTGAACCAAGTTTCGCATAAATCTTATTCCAGGAAATTCCAATACTTACCGTTACACCCAGTTCGTATTTAATCCGATGGCTGATTTCTCTTGCAATCGTTATTCCGCTTCCTTTCAGATTTCTACTGTCTGATACATCCAGCCAGGCTTCATCAATCCCATATGGCTCGATCTTGTCCGTATACTCCGAATAGATTTCTCTTGCCATCTGTGAAAATCTCAAATACAAGTCCATCCGTGGTGGCACAAAAATGATTTCCGGACAAATCTGTTTTGCCTGCCATAATGCCATTCCGGTCTTTACACCTTTTCGCTTTGCAATATAATTTGCTGTCAGCACAATTCCATGTCTGGCTTCCGGATCACCGCCAACTGCAAGAGGCATTCCGGCAAATTCCGGGTGATGCAGCATTTCCACACTTGCATAAAATGAATTCATGTCGCTATGAAGAATTGTCCTGTCTCCCATTAACTCCACCACCTTCTCTCTGTTTGGTTTATTGTCTTATCAATTTCTGTATGCTTAGTATATATCTCCGTATTGGAGATAGTCAAGCGACATCTTGGTCGTATTATCTCCTTTTCGGAGATTTTTCTTGATTTTTGATTTTATTCGGGTTATAATGCATATAGAAAAATCAAAAAGAAATGAGGCGAACATATGCGTGCTTTCGGAGAAGTATTAGTAGAAAACAGAAAAAGGAAAGGCTACTCCCAGGCGGATCTGGTGGACTTACTTGCTCAGGAAGGAATTGAAGTTACTACGAAAGCAGTCTCCAAATGGGAGAATCTAACAAGAGAACCCTCCTTACACACAATCCTGACAGTTTGTCAGATTTTAGATATTGAAGATATATACGAAGAATTTTTAGGTGAAAATCCATTTGATCATGTCATGGAAAATTTGAATGAAGACGGCAAAGCTAAGATTATTGAATTTGCCAATCTTCTGCGGGCGTCCAGAAAGTATCTTCCGCATAGAGCCGATATCATTCCATTTGAAAATTATCAGCCGATTGCAGTAGAGCCAGCTTCTGCCGGTACTGGAAATTATATTGAAGACAGTGTAAAAGAAAGTTACAATGTCGGTCATCTCGCACCTGAAAAGACGGATTTTGGAATCCGTATATCTGGTGACAGTATGGAACCAATGTATCATACCGGAGATGTTGCATGGGTTCATAAACAAGACAGTATCTCCAACGGTGAAATCGGTATCTTCTATCTCAATGGCAATACCTATATCAAAGAGCTACATGACGGTCCGGATGGAGTTTATCTGGTTTCATTGAATGAAAAGTATCATCCAATCCAGATTTATGAATCTGATTCTTTTAAAATCTTTGGGAAAGTAATCGGAAAATGCAAAGGAGCAGAAATCCCTGGTTTTCATTAAAGATCAACTGCAGACTTCTAGCCTGCTCTTGCTGAAAATAATAAAGGAAGTGATAAAATGGCAATTAACAACACACTTAAAGATATCCGTGAAGAACGAAATCTCGTTCAGGCAGATCTTGCAAAAGCTGTCGGTTCTTGCAGTGATACCATCGGACGCATTGAGCGTGGTGAGCGAAATGCCTCTCTCGAAATTGCAATCCGTCTGGCACATTATCTGAAAATGCCAGTAGAAGAGATTTTTCAAATTGAAGACTGAACCGCAAATATCAGAAAACCGAGGACTGTTCCCCGGTTTTTCTTTTTCGCTAAACTATTTAGAGTCCTTTTACAAACTCAACTGCATTTTTTATATCTTTTCCATCTGGATGTCCTTTTGCTATACCACCCACCAGTTTAAATGGGCCAAATGTGTCATAGCCCTTGCATCCGAATTTTCCGATTGCTGTAGAATGCTTCTTGCCCAAAATCTGCTCTATGGATTTATAATTCGCACTTCCACCATAAGTACAGATCAGAAATGCCCCTTTGTCGTCCGGTAGATTCTTCTCTGCAAATCCCAATATCGACTGATGAAATTTTGAAAAATAGATCCTGATGCAAACCCAATCGTATCATAACTGCTCAGATCTGCATCTGGCTGTTTTACAGCATCAATCAAATCAACCTGACACTCTTCTGCAATGCTCTTTACTAATTTCTCTGTGTTTCCATGATGCACAGATGAATATACGATTACCTTTCTCATCATTCTTCCTTTCCTCTATTCCCATCAATCATATCATAGCTCATATCCAAAAAATCTAATGCCTTTGCTTCACTTACTGAACCATCTAGTAAAATTGTGATCCATTGCTGTTTGTTCATATGGTATCCTGGCAAAAATCCAAAGGTCTGAATAATCATACTTGTCATTTCCGGATCACATTTTACATTCATAATATCGACAAATTCATTTCCTTCTAATCCGAGTTTACATTTTTCAACGCTCATGACCACAGCATACCATTTTCCATTCTTATGTCGCAACACAGCATTATCTGGTGATTGTGCCCATAAATACTCCGGCATTGTACCATACTGTTTCTTCACATATTCAAAAATTTCTTCTTTCTTCACAATCTATTCAACTCCTGATTCTCCTGATATCCTGCCCATAATCATACCATATTTTCACTTCCCGTGCTACCTGCCAAATTCTTTTGCATTTTCCCGGTTCTCCTGACTTTAACTAATAGAGGGGTAAAACAGCAAGGACAGGAAGTGAGGATACACTTCCGGGAAATCCCAATTTAGGGAACCCTGCCCTAAATTGAAAAACGTTGAAAGCAACGATACTACTGTCCTCTCAGAAAGGAGAAACTGCTAATGGCTGAAAGAAAAAGAAACAAGGAAATTCATTTTTATGTCACAGAGGAAGAACGGAAGCTTATCCGCAGAAAGATGATAGAGTCAAAAACTAAAAACATGGGAGCTTATCTGCGAAAAATGGCAATCGACGGTTACATCGTCAACACCGATACCACTCCACTGAAGAAACAGTATGAGGAAATGCACAAGATTGGTGTAAATATCAACCAGATTGCAAAAAAGGTAAATACCACCGGAGATCTATATCCGGAAGAAATGCAAGAATTGAAAGAGATGGTAAAAGAAATATGGCATATCTTAAAATCTTCCCCATTAAAGTAACAGACAAGAAAGCTCTGGACTATATTACAAATCCAGATAAGACAGATGAAAAACTTTTAGTTTCCAGTTTTGGCTGTTCCCCGGAAACTGCAGATCTTGAATTTTCTATGACAAGAGAAATGGCAAAAAAGAATGGAATGGACAAGGGCGATAACTTGGCATTTCATCTGATCCAGTCATTTAAGCCTGGAGAAGTTGATGCCGAAAATGCCCATCGCTTAGGGCAGCAATTTGCTGACGAAGTACTGAAAGGAAAATATGAATATGTGATCAGTACGCATGTTGATAAAAATCATATCCATAACCATATCATCTTCAACGCCGCAAGCTTTGTTGACCATCACAAGTATGTTTCCAATAAGCGGAGCTACCATAAACTCTGCAGAGTCAGTAATCGTATCTGCCATGAAAATGGACTTGCCACAAGCATGCCAACCGGAGAAAAAGGTAAAAGCTATAAAGAGAATATGGAATATCATCGTGGCACCAGTTGGAAAGCCAAGCTACGTGTTGCAGTTGATAAGGCAATCTGGACTTCCATCAACTATGAGGAATTTCTACAAAAAATGCAGTTAGCCGGATACGAAGTCCGCCAAGGAAAGCATCTATCCTTCCGTGCACCGGAGCAGAAAAACTTCACTTATATGAAATCTCTCGGAAGCTATTATTCGGAAGAAAATGTTCGTATCCGCTTGGCTAAAAATCGTAGCAAAGTGAAAACTCCAAAGCATCTGTCCAGAGAAGCTCGCCTGTATATCAATATTTCCACTTATGTTACGACCGGCAATCGAGAAGGATTTGAACGATGGGCAAAGCTCAATAATCTGAAAGAGGCAGCCCGCACCTTTAACTATCTTTCCGAAAACAACCTGTTGAATTATGAGGATTTCAAGCAGCATGTATCTGACATTGAAGTTTCTGTGAAAGTTGCCGACCAAAAATAGCACAAATCAACAGTGATCTGAACACGCAGAAAGTCATTCAGAAACACTGCGATTCTTACCGCTCTGCCGAAAAGTGATTGAAGATTGCAAATCTGCTAAAAATCCAAAAGATTACCGTACCAAGCATCAGGCAGAATATCAGCTCCACGATTCACTAAAAAAAGAGCTTCAGGATCTCGGCGTTACCAAAATCCCAAGCTCTGACAAAATCCAGAAGCGGATTGAAAATCTTGAATCTGAACAGGATGCTACTGTCCGGGAAAAACAGGAATTGCAGAAAAAGCAGAAAACCCTAGAGATCATTCAGCAAAATTTCACTGCACTGCTCGATGCTCCTGAGATCAGTTCTGACTTACTTCAGGCAAAACGGGAATCTGTTTCTGTCACAAGAGATAAATGAAATTGCACTGACAACCCAATTATTCTCTTCCAAATCACTCCCAAGGTTTCAGCCCATTTCCTCCCAGCTGACACCATACGGTGCACCTCAGGAGGTATGACCGGCAATAAAGAAAAATCTGTCATCTTGCAAGATTTCTTCTTTAGCCAGATTATCTCTTGTTTCTTTTTTCTGTCTTGCTCGCCTCTGCTGCTTCTTTTGTTTCGCAACAGCTGCTTTTTCTTCCAGCGTTTTCTTATGTTTTTTCCATAAGTTTTTCTAGTGTACGATGTTTTTCTGTCATTCATATTCTACTTGTGCATTGTCTTTGTGTCGAAAAAAACGCTTTCAAACTTCCAGCATATTTCTATTCTATTATCAGAATAAACTTTCATTTTGTCAATCAGCTTCTCCTTTATTTCCTCTATAAGCTCCATCTGATCAGCAAAGCATCGTAACTGGCTGATATTCTTTTCTGCCTGCTGGTCATTCTCTTACTGAATGCTCTGCCTGCTTTGAAGTTCTTTTAACCTTTTCTCCAGTCGGGCTGTTTCTTCATCGTACTTCTTCTTTTCAACAAAAAATCCTCTCTGGATAATTTATCGTCTGTGTACTGTTCATAAAGCAGCATCCATGTCTTTTTCATGGTTGCTATCGTCTTTGTCAGAGTTTTATCTCAGCAGCTTAGGAATAAGGAATCGTCTTTGTTTCTTTACACTTTTGGACAGTTCCGTTTCTTTTACCAACAACGACTGATTGTAACCGCACAGCAATCTAATATTTCTGTAAATGCCTCCTGCGAATACCCTGCCTTCTCCCTCTCACGTCTTAATCTCTCTCCAATTTCAATTTTTCTTCTTTCCATAATCATTCCTTTCCGGAGAATGACCATAAAAAGATTTCCATGAGAAAAGACGCAAAGGAAAACCCATAGAATACTCTCTATCGGTCATTCCACTGCGTCTTAGGTGTTAAGTAATTTACCGCCTTTACATGTAGGCAATATGTAATTGTTTTCCTCTCTGCACATCAGATTTATATAAATAAATCAAATGCTTACCATTCCATACCTTATCTTTTCCACGACGGATTTACCTTTTTACACATACTTTACTTTTATCAATCAAAATATCTAAAAATTACCCGAAAAAGAAAAGGTTCATCTGCGCTTTTACCCAAGTTTTTTAATAAGTCATTTAACACTATCAGCTATGCTTTTGCACCTTCCAGCTAACCGCTTCTTTCCTGCTGCAAATGAAGCTGCTGTAGATACCATTTTTCTGAAGCAGTACATCATGGGTTCCCTGCTCTGCAATTCTTCCTTTTTCGATTACAAGAATCTGGTCTGCCTTACGCACAGTCTTTAATCTGTGGGCAATCATTATAATGGTCTTTTCCTTTGTCAGCTCCTCTACTGCATTCATCAAATCCGCCTCATTCTCCGGGGCTACATTGGCAGTTGCTTCATCATTTATGGATATGTCCGCATCAAGGACATCCATGATCTTTTGATATGTAATGATGCTCGGCCGTTTAATATCCGCTTCGATCTTATTCAGATGTGAACGCTGATTCCTACTCTTTCTGCCAGTTCTTCCCGGGATATTCCACGTTCAGTACGCAATATTCTAATTGTCTCGCCTATATCGCGTTCTCCAATGTACATCTCATTACCTCCTGGTGTGCTTTATTATATAGATCAAAAATACATCTGCATAGTGACCACTGGTGACATTTTTTTTATTTATTTCCCGTTCAGATTTTATACTATTTTCTGACATATATATTTCGTCATAGTTTTACTTTTATCGTTACACTACACCAAAAACTATCATCAGCACATAAGCATAAAATCCATAAAAAAAGAAGGAGCTTACTCCTTCTTTAGCTCTTTAGTAATACGTTTATATAATTTAATCGATTCAATTCACATTCTAAATCGTATGTTTTATGACAATTTATGTAGTAGCTGTAACATCTTTTCTTCCAACTCATCTATGTTTATTGGTTTTTCAATGTAATCATCTGCTTTCATATTCAGTACATGCAGTTTATCTCGTATTTCACATCCTTCCAGAATAACCAACAATGGAGCCTGAGTCTTACAGCGTATATCAAAAATCATCTTAAAATCCCCATGTCGGATTCGCACTTTATCATAATTTATAATTATAATATCATATCGAATATCCGTTATATATGACAGTTCTTCACTAATATCATGGGTTTCAATAATTTTATCTTATTTTTATAATCTGATCTATCATGCGATAAATATCGTCTTCCGTACTACTTTCACTTATGAGCAATATTTTCATAGATTTACAATACCCCCATATACATTTTATGAATATAACAAAACTGTTAGTCGTAAAGTTTTCCTCATCTATATCAAAGTTCAATAAACCATTGTATTTATTCACTGATTTTTCAATTAAAGCTAACCCCAATCCATACCGAGTCAAATCGGATTTCATACTTATCAGATGACCATGCCTGTCTTTTTTTACCTTCCCATCAAATGAATTTGATATTTTTATAAATAGATTTTCTTTTCGATAAATAATCTTAATATGAATATATCGCCTAGATACACACTTCAAAGCTCCCTCAATTGCATTATCTAAAGCGTTTCCAAGAATAATAAAGATATCACCATCCGAGAAAGGAAATTTATAAGGAACTTCAATTTTTACAGTACACTCAATGCCTTGTTTTACAGCAATTTCGCATTTATTATTTACAATGTAATCAAGCAAAACATTCCCAGAATTGGCAGGTCCATCCTTTTCTATTTTTTTGTTCTGCATAATACCATCAATAAACTCATTTAATTGAGAAAGTTCTCTTTGATAAACCAATTCTTTTATGAAAGAAAGCTGATGATAAAATTTATCTCTAACCATTTTATCATTTAACATGGCAGTTTCTTTTACATATATTTGCTCCTGAAATAAGGAAATTTGTTTTTCGTATATTGCATTTTCTCTTCTTATTTCTGTTTGTTCCAATAGCTTTATATATATATCATAAACCAATAGGTTCAACGCAAGGATTAAAGTAGAAGAAACCGTCGAAAAAGCAATCAATTCCAGTCTATCAATTCTACTCGTTATAAGAAATATATTATATACAACAACAGTGCTTATTACCGGCAAAACTGTAAGCATAAAGCAATACTTGCTTGGCATATCACATTCTATACTTGGATCAATAACTAATGGAATTATTTTTACGAGTGCTAACATTATAATTTTGCAAATTATAGAACAAAGCAATTCAAATTTGCATAATCATTTCCTTTAACAATACTCATAATTGTATATCCCAAAAGCATTTCTATTGCAATCCATATAAAGTGATACAGAAATACCATAGCTATTTTTTTATGCAGCTCCCGTCATAGGCTATTAAGCAAATTACCAGTACACCCGCTGCACTCAGAAATAATTTAGGCAGTGTAATATTATTATTATTTTCACAATACAAGCTTAACAAAAAATAAAATATCCACAAAAAATTGTTTTATTTTTAAATTGTCCTCCTTATAAACAAAGCATCCAAAAAAGATTTGATTATCAAACAAGACATGAAAGAAGTGAATATTTGAATCAAAATATTTATGCCTGCCATTATACATCACCATCCCAAAGTAGTTTACTATATCTTGCTCGAACATCTTTTTTATATGTATCACTAATATTTAAAATTCTTCCATCTTTTGTTTCAACCTCTGTATATCCAACCTTTCTAATTTGTTGAAAATTGACCAAATACGATTTATGAATTCTAATAAACGGAATACTATAATTGACTGAAATTTCTTTTCGACATCATCTAGTTTTTATAAAACTTTGTACAGTTTACCTTTTAATACAATATGTACTCTACTTCCACAGCTTTCAAATAAATAACATCTCTAAGTATAACTGTCAAAATGTCCTTATTAAATCTGAAACAGTAAATGCCATTTGCACTCCTTATTCGGTCTATCGCCAAGTCAAGAAACATATAAAACCGTTTATCATTAATTGGCTTCGACATAAATCTAAAAGGTTCAACTTCGAACAATTCTTTCAAATAATTATCATAATTTGACACATAAATGAGCAGTACCGTAGTATCAATACTTCTGATATATTTTGCAGTAGCAATTCCATTCATCTGCCTCATTTCAATATCTAAATAAATCAGATCATATTTTTTACCCTTTAGTATACTGCTCTTTAAGCCACTTCCATCATTAAAAAGATCAACGGTAAAATCTAAATCTCTTTCATCCTGGTATTTCATAAGCAGTTTATTAATACTCTTAGTTATCTCTAGATCATCATCACAAACAGCTATATTAATCACTGAAATACCTCCTGCTATTGCTCCAATAATTTCAATATTTTATTTTGCCGATAAATTTGTACTATATGAAATACCCCATCGTAAGGATACAATAAAAGCCAAACGGTTAGCATCCAATATAACACCCAAAGCAGAAGTGAAAACAAGAAATAGAAGCACATATACAAGCCTTCGATAAAATATGCAACGCTCATCACTGGATATCCTTCTATTTTTATCATCTATGGGGCCAACAATAAAAATTAGAATTCCCATAACAACACATAAAGCAAATGAAAAAATAGACGGTATAACAGCATATTTTGCGATAAGTAAAACCATACTCAAAACCATACCGGATAACACTGTACAACTCCAAAATCTTTCCAAATGCACTCCACCTGCAAATGCTCTTAGCAATGAAAAAAAAGTCAAAAACAGAATTCCATATCTAAACATTCCAAGCAAGAACGATATACATAACGCAATAACAGTGTTAATCGCCACTTCAATAGCCATAAGTAATCCAAATTTACATACTTCATAATCTAGATTTTCACTACTGCTCTCGCTAATCATAAACTTAGTTAGTAAATCGGCTATTTTTTCCATTCTCTTCCTCTTCTTTATGTTCTTTCATCTTACGAGCATTTTCCGGAATGGCGGCTGATGAAACAGGAAGAAACATATTCCTTCGTTTAATACGTCTACGGTAAAATCTGCAACATTTTCCAAATAACCTGCAACTGTTTTTTTTAACATAACACAACCTCCAAAAATGTATTTTTTACAGTACGGATTATACTACAAAAAAAGGAAAATGGAGGATACTCGTAAAAATCCTGAGCAACTCGTAAAAAATCAGTTCTGGTAGAGTAAGACGGACAGGCAAAAAATATTTTCATTCATAGTTATTTCCATTAATCCATTATATTTCAGCGCAGTTTCTTCAATGAGACCAATTCCCATCCCATGGTTATGCAAATTTCGCCCGACCGGTGTGAATATTTCGTTTGAAACGGTGTGAGCACATTGTTCCACCGGTGTACCTGCTCGGAATATCGGTGTGAGACTTATTGTGGTATAGTTTTCTCGTGGTAAAAACAAATGAGAAAGGAGCATACAATTATGCAAAACTGTACTACAATTCTTGGAATCATCGATATGCGTCAACGTGGCATATCCTATGATGATTGCCGTAGCCGATACAAAGTTGGCTGCAGCACAATTACTCTGATCATGAACCGCTTCAAAGAATCCGGCAAAGATCTTGATACGCTGAAACAAATGTCGGCAGAGGAAGTGGAACATCTATTCTTTCCACCCGAAAACCTCCGCAGAAAAGATGATTCCGTTATGCCTGATTACCAAGCCGTCTATGAGCGGCTAATTATGCCAGGAAGCAAAGCAAATCTCTTTTATCTGTGGCTAAAATACAAGAAGGACTGTCCTTCCGGTTATCAATATACACAGTATTGCCTGTATTTTAAACGCTTCGTTGAAAAGCATTACGGCTCGGAAGCTGTCAGCATGGTCGTGGAACGGATTCCAGGAGAAAAGGTTTACATCGACTGGGTCGGTGATCAACCGGAAATTCTTGTGGATTCATCAACTGGTGAAATAAAAAAGGTACATTTTTTGTTACAACTGTTGGAGTAAGCAACCTTATTTATGCGGAAGCCTTTGAGGATGAAAAACTGCCCAACTTCATTGCCGGTACTGTTCATGCATTGGAGTCCTATGGTGCAGTGCCTAAATATCTCGTACCAGACAACTTAAAAACTGCAATCACCAAGCATACCAAGGATGACTGGTAATCAATAGTGTCTATCAGGACTTAGAGAATTTCTACGATGTAGTAATCCTTCCACCACCGCCTCGCAAGCCGAAGGGAAAACCAACGGTGGAGAAGTACGTTCAGTTTCTGGAGACACATCTGTTGGAAGACCTGAAAGAAAAAGTTTACTACAGTATCGAAGATATCAATCGTGATGTACGGCAAAAAATAGCGGACATCAACAACGAGAAAAGGACCTCCCAGTCCCTTTCCAAAATGGAAAGTTTCCTTCGATATGACAAACCACAGATGAAGCCACTTGCCGGTGAATCCTTCTCGCTGTGTGATTATAAATACTTTGCCCGTGTACCGAATAATTACCATCTGTTGTATGATGACCACTATTATTCAGTATTGTACACGTATTATAATCAGCCTGCAATTCTTAAGGCTACAATGGCAGAGGTACGAATCTGCGACCGGAATAACAAGCTGATTTGTACCCATAGAAGGTCCTACAAAGACTTTCCCAAATACATCACCAAGCCGGAGCACATGGCTCTAGAGCATCAATACTACAAAGAAGTGAATTCTAAAGATGGCGCTTATTACAGACGATGGGCCTCGAGTATCGGTCCATATATGGGTAAACTTATTGATTCCGTGCTTCTTACACCTCAGCACGAAGAACAAGCCTATAATAGTTGTAACGGCATTCTTCATATGTGTAAGAATCAATCCAGACTTTTGCTGGAAGATATCGCAAAAACATGCGTGGAAAGTAATGCCTGTAGGTATTCTTATTTCAAAAAGCTCCTGAAAAATATGCAGGACAATCATTCGGTACCGACTACATCCTCACTTCCAGAGCATAGTAACTTACGAGGGAAGGAGGAGTATCGATGATAAATAAAAACCAACTTTCCACAGAGGACTACGAAATCTGCAGTAAGCTTAAAAGTATGCGGTTCTCCGGTATGGCAGAAGCATTGGAGGAAGTGTTTGCAGATCCCAATGCAGAACTTCTTCCATTCAGAGAAAAAATACAGCGTATCGTAGATGCTGAATGGAATCTGCGCTATTCCAAGAAACTGAATCGTTTTATCAAAAAGGCAACCTTGAAATATCCCGCTGCTGATCTGGATGAAACGCTTTATAATCCGGAACGACAGCTGGATGTGCGCATCATAGAGGAACTTTCCAAATGTGAATGGATTGAACAGGGAAAAAATCTTGTCATAACAGGAAAAACCAGTTCCGGTAAAAGCTACCTTGCCAATGCACTTTGTATTTGTGCCTTGCGGCAGTTCAAGACAGTCCGGTACATGAAGGCTAGCCAGTTGATAAATGAGTTGTCCAAAGCAGAAAAACTCGACACTTATCAAGAAGAACTGAATCTGTTCGCTGGCTATGATCTTCTTGTCGTTGACGATTTTGGATTGATGAACATGGATGTTAATAAGTGCCGAAACTTATTTGAGGTATTCGACAGCAGAGATCCTCATAAATCCATCCTTGTAATCTCTCAGTTCCCTGTACCTGCCTGGTATGACATGTTTCAGGATCATACTTATGCAGAGGCGTGCCTTGCACGCATGCTTAGTGGAGCCTATCGTTTGGAGATGAATGGTAAGAACATGAGAGATATGGAACCTATTAACAAGTAACAACAAACGGATAACGCACCGCTGGTGCGAGCCTCTTACACCGCTGACGCGGGAAAGGGGCTCCGTTTATCCGAAATGTGCATGGTTACTTTTATCTGTTTTGCTTGTACGCAAGCGTTTACCATTGTTGTCGAATTTAATTAATTCTGGATTAAAAGTGTTTTTTTACCTTTAATAAAAAAATTTCCTTGTTTAACTCCCATACTTATTTCAATCTTCTTAGCTCCTTCAATATCTTTTGTCCCATCAATTGCATTATCTAATGCATTTCCAACTATAATACATAAGTCGGCATCATCAAATGGAAGTTTCGTCGGAATTTCAATATGATATTCAACAGCAATTTCATATTTACGCGCAACATCAAATTTATCTGCCAATAGTCCATCAATAAGTGCATTTCCACTTATAGTGGTTACCTGCAGAACACCTTTTTCATCAGTAAGTTGATGAATATAATCTCGTAATCTGACGTATTCTTTAGAAAGAGCTAATTTTTCTATTGCTATTAAATGGTTTTTTTATATCATGTCGAAAACGGCGCAACTTTTCATTATGTTCCTCACGCTCTTCCATTTCCCTTTTATATATATCTATACTTTGTTTATAAATTATCGTTTTTACGCTTGATTTCCGCATCTGCAGCAATCTTGTCAAACATCTTAAAACATATAACATTTAAAAGCAGGATAATAATTGAAGACATGGTTGAACCCAAAAGTTTTGTTTCATTCAGACTTAATAGATAAAGATTATATACAATATATAGCTCCCTGCTGTCATACTTACATTAGCAAGCCAATTCATATAATCCAATCTTTTTATTCCAGACACGCGAAATAGTTTCACTATTCTGACTATGATCAGAATAATTAGTTTTGAACATGTAGACCCAAAAAGAGAAAACTGTTGGAGCTGTGAAGAATTCAAGAATGCTCTAATCCCCAAAGCAACTATCAACTCCGAAGCCGCCCCAATACATATAATAAAGAGAACCGTAAGCGTAATATACTTTATATCTTCACGATATAATACAGCGCAAAATATTATTAGAATAATAAAACTATATAACATACTAATTACGCCTACAAATTTAAAATTCATACTTATCGCTGTATCTAATAAAAAATAAAGCATCCAAATAGTGTACTGTTTTACTTTTCCCTCATACCTATTCGTCATGAAAAGATCAAAAAAATCTTTCAATATCAATGTAAAAATGGCCGGAACCAAAATAGCAACGACTAGCCTAACCTCACTCATTCAGTGTACCCCCCAAAATATCCAAATACCTTTTCCGAATAATATTTTGTCTATCCTGACTAATCTGTAAAACTGTTCCATCCGACAATATTAGTTTTGAAAAAGTAATTTTATCAACAAAGTGAAAATTCACATAAAACGACTTGTGAATACGCAAAAAAGGAATCTTGTTCTGGACCAAACGTCGTTCAACCTCATCCAGTTTCCCATAATACCGATAAGTGCTCTCCTCCGTATGTATATTAACAATCCTTCCTGCACTTTCAAAATACATAATTTTTCTTATCAGAACCTTTCCAACCGTTTTATTATATTTATACTCAAAGTATGCGTCCTCCTCAATGATTCTCTCATATGCGAAATCAATAACCTCTTCAAATTCTGTCTCTTTAATTGGTTTTTTAATTAAAACGAAATGGCTCAACTTCAAACAATTGCATAAAATACGTCTCATAACTTGAAACATAGATCAGAAGTACATCCCTATCTATCTCCGGATGCTTTTTGCTGCTTCAATGTCCATTTTTACCAGACATCTCTACTATCTAAATAGATAATGTCAAAGCGATCTCCTTTTTCATATATCCTTTCCAAAGAAGCTCCATCATAAAAAATTTCTATGTAACGATCAATCATCTTTTTATCCAAATAACGATTGAGCATCTCTTCTATTTGAGTAACTAAAATTTTATCATCATCACATATAGCTATTCGCAGCATTATTCAGCCTCCTCATTTGCTTGTACCTCCAAAAGCCTCCGCATGATCAGATTTAAAGTCTCTTTGTTTTCAGAATTTAAATCCTGATAGTCCACAAAAAAATCATAAAATTCCTCAATAGTCTTATCTATTTCTATCTGATGTTCCAATTTATGCTTTTTATCCGACAAGCAAAACAAATACTCTAATGTAACGTTGAAAAAATCTGCCATGATGAGCGCTAAATCCAGTTTTGGAACTCCAATCTCTCTTTCAATCTTACTAATAGTTTGTTGCGTAGAACCAACTTTCAGCGCTAATCCGGTTTGCGTTTAGATGTTTTGCATCTCTTAGTTCTTTAACTCTATTTTTCATCGCATTCTCCTCGCTCTTTACATTTATTTTATCTAAAAAGGCTCCGAGTAATACCAATAATAGAGTTTATAGATACTTTATTTGTGGTATTTTGTTTCTCTATTTTTGTCGATAATGATAAAATTTTTTAAATATCAAAATAAAAAACGCAGAAAAATTTCATTTTCTTGAAATTTTCTGCGTTTTTTACACCAAATATTTCTTAATTTAGGTATTCAATAACTCCATTTATCCCAAATAATCAATCGTGCAATATAGTTTTGGGATTCGCTTCATATTGACTACGATATTCTGTCGGAGAAATCTTCATTATTTCTCGAAAAGCGGTAGCAAATTTACTTTGATTTATGTATCCCACTTGTTGTGCTATATCTGCTACCGTATCCTGTGTCTGTCTTAACAGAACTGCTGCCTGCTTTATTTCTATACGTTTTCATGTAGGTAGCAATAGGCATACCATAAATTCCTTTAAAAGTTTCTTTAAGCGTGGATGTATTAATTAAATATTCTTTCGATAATTCTTCAATGGTTGGTCTCTCTTTAAGATTAGCAGTCAGTTTCTTATGTATTTTCTTTACCACTTCCACTTGTGGTGGCATATATTGAGCACGCTGATTTTCGGATCTAACATCAACCATACACAAAAATAGTAATAATTCCTGTATTTTTAACTTGAAATATGCCATTTGAATTCCTTCCGGAACTCTATATAATTCTGAAAAATATGTTCAATCTCATCCTTGGCCGGCATAATAAAACTTGTGTCCTTTCCACAAAACTTCTCTTTAAAGCCAATAAAATCGATCTCTGTGTCTTTTAACGAATCTGGTGGATTTTCAGAAATTATATCAAGATCAATAACTACTGAAACGCCCCTATAGTGTTTTAAAGGAAAACTCATTACTGGTGCACAATTTTCCATCATATGTATAGATAGATCACCCTCACCTAAATACAAATAAGCTCCATTTTTAAGTTGAGATCCTTCCCTACCCTCACGGCAATGATTTATCTCCATAACATTCCCTGATGTATTATTCTTCCAGCTAAACTCTGTGGTTTCAAACTCATTATAAATCAACTCTATTCCCGGAAATACATTATATACTGTCATCAATCCCAAGCCATCGGAACAGTCAAATTTTAGTAAGCGTCCGAATCCATTTTCCTTTTGAATTACGGATGCATTTTTCATCACTTTCATTTTTATATTAGAATCCATACATTCTCCCACAGATTTGAAATTATTAACTCTTAAATACATTTTACTCTTTAAAGATTCATTTGTACATAAAGATTTAACATGGAATCATGCTACTCAAAATCATACATGACTCCATGTTATTTCTTGTACAACTAACACCAATCAAATATTACAAACATTTGTTGTTTTTGCTCACACAACTACCACAACTTCCATTACAGCATCCGCCATTTTTCTTTTCATCCTGATTTCATAAATCGCCCATCCAGCATATGCCAAAATTGCAACTGCTAAAATAATAGTGACCATTTTTCTTCCCACCTTTCATACTATACAATCCTCCCAATATGATAAATAATAAAAGTCATTCCCCATGCAACAGCAAGCTGAAATACTGCTGAAAAACACATCCACTTCCAACTTCTTGCTTCTCTCTTGATTGTTGCCATTGCTGCTGCACATGGTATATAGAGCAGACAAAAAATCATCAAGCAGAATGCATTTAACTGCCCGAAGCCTGCGGTACCGAGAATCCCTACCAAAGTGTTCATACCAGCTTCTGAAGTAATATTGGGAATACCAAATAAAACTGCACAACTGGATACCACAACTTCTTTTGCAGAAATACCTGCGATTAAAGCCACTGCAATCTGCCAGTAACCAAGCCCAATCGGTTCAAAGAAAGGTACTAGCCAATGTCCAAGAACAGCTCCAAAACTGTCAACCATTTCCGTTGTGTAACCATGTGGTCCAAAGTTCAAGAGTATCCACATAGCAATAGACGCAACAAAAATCGTAGTACCCGCTTTTGTAAGATAATCTTTTACTTTTTCCCATACGTATATTGCCACGGTTCGGGAACTAGGGATTTTATATTCCGGTAATTCAATCAACAGGTAATTTTCTGATTTTCTCTTGTCAATCAGATGAATGACTGCTGCTACCAGAATAGCAACCACCAGGCCAATCAGATACATGGAGTATGCAACTATCATTGCACGTTCTTTAAAGAACATTTCCGCAAACAGTATATAAATTGGTAAACGTGCGCTACAGCTCATAAACGGAGTAATCAGCATTACTTTAAAGCGATCATGCTTATTCTCTAAAGTTCTGGAAGCCATAATTGCGGGAACCGTACACCCAAACCCTAAAATCATAGGTATGAAAGCTCTACCAGATAGTCCGAGTTTACTCATGATTCCTTCCATGACATAAGCAACACGAGCCATATATCCGCTATCTTCCAGAAAAGCTAGAGCTAAAAAAAGAATGAAGATATTCGGCAGGAAAGTCAAAATGCCTCCCACCCCAGCAATGATTCCGTCCACAATCAGAGAACATAGCACTTCATTCACTCCTGTAGCGACCAGCATATCACTAACCAAGGCAGAAAAACTTTCAATTCCTACCTCTAAATATCCCTTAATCCAGTCCCCAATAGTAAAAGTCAAGAAGAATACTACTGCCATAATGCCAAGGAAAATCGGGATGCCCCAAACTCGGTGCGTCAGTGCCCTGTCTGCTTTCTCCGTCAGAGCGTCCTGCCGATCTTTATTAACCAGTACTTCTTTTATAATCTCCTGAATGAAATCATACTTCTCGTTAATGATATCCGATTCATAATTACGATCAATCACTGTTGGAAGATTGACGGAATAGCGTTTCGTAATCTCCTGATCCTGCTCCAACAGCTTGATTGCGTGCCAACGATAATTGGTTAAATCTGGATATTTCCGTTTCAGTTCCTCAATGATAAGGTCAATCTTATCTTCAATGTTATCACTGTATACCATTGCATATTCTGCATGATGGTTATGTCTGTGTTTTGATATATATTTATGATGATGAATCAAGCATTCAGGGTCTTTACAGTCTTTATGATGTGCCGCAGCATGAAGTAACACATCCAACCTGTCCGCTTTCTGGCAGAAACCGGAATCACAGGGATACCTAACAATTCCGGCAGCCTGTGCGTATCAATCTCCATACCACGTTTTCCACAATATCCATCATGTTCAGTGCCAACACAACTGGCTTCCCCAACTCCAAAAGTTGTAAGTTAAGTATAGATTCCGTTCCAATGCTGAAGCATCCGCAACGTCAATAATCACATCGACTTCATCACTTAGTATGAACTGTCGAGACACCTGTTCCTCCATAGTGTAAGAAGTCAGGCTGTATGTACCGGGGAGATCAACCAAGCGGATATTTAAGTCATGATCCTTGATTGCTCCCTCCACCTTTTCAACGGTAACACCTGGCCAATTTGCTACTTTTAAATTTGCACCGGTATATGCATTGAAAAGTGTAGTTTTCCCACAGTTTGGATTTCCGATGAAGCCTATTGTCAAATTCTCACTCATCGAAATTTACCCCACTAATACTTTTTTTGTGATATTGCGCCCAAGGGCGAAACGCGTTCCTCGAACTTTTACAATCAGGACACCATGGTTTTTGCTATTTAAGACAGTGACAGGAGTACCACAGGTCATTCCTAATGCTTCAAGGCGCTTTCCTATATTGGTAGGCAATTCAATATCAGTAACTTTATAATTGTTATCTATCTTCCCATCACAAAGATACATATACTTCCCTCCTATCGTTTTGCCATTACAGTTGACGGCATTTTACGAAACTCAGAGATCATCATGGAAATAGTAATCACTACAAGGATTGCATCCGTCAAGCAATTGCCAACCAGACACCACGAATTCCCATACCACCAATCATCGGCAGAAGCACACAAAGCGGAATAAACAGAATAATCTGACGGAACAGAACCAGCCATGTCGCCTTATTCGCCTTACCCAGAGACTGGAACAGTGTCACAGCGATCATGAAACTTCCCTGCAAAACATATGTACTGAACATAATACGGAAATTTGTAGCACCCGAAGCTGCTACGCCCGGTGTTGTAATAAACATGGACAATACTTTGGCCGGGAACAGTTCCGCCGGAATGTAGAATATCAAAGATAATACTGTCGCAGCAATTACAAAAACCTTTGTCAGTGTCTTTACCCTGTCATAATCCTTTGCACCGTAATTCGTGCCTGCCGCCGGCTGAAAACCTTGGCTAATTCCCCAAAGTGGAACAAAGGAGAAATTCCAGAACCGAAGTGCTGCACCCAAAAGAATTTGTGAAGTTTCTCCACCATAATTAGCTGCAACTCGATAAATAACCGTCTGCTGTACCAAAGTCAAAATCTGCATCAGCAGCGCCGATACACCTACAGAAAGAACCTGCGGAAGCAGCTCTCCATCAATACGGATACGTCCAATCTTTACATTTGGACTTTTTTCCTGAAATACCAAAGCGTAATAACTGCCTGAACAAATTGAGAAAGAATTGTTGCAAAAGCTGCCGCTTCAATTCCCATACCATAAGGTTTCAAAATAGTAATAAATATTGGATCAAGGATAATATTTAAAATGGCACCGCTGGCAATAATACTCATTGCCTTTTTAAGCTGCCCTTCTCCACGAATGACCATGTTAGCACTCTGAAAGAAGTTTACAAATAAGGAACCTGCAAAGACAATACGCAAGTATTTTTCCGCATAATTTAAAATGTTATCACTAGCTCCAGCCAAAGAAAGAAGTTGTCTGGTAAACACCATACCTATTATTGTATAAATAACAGACAGCAAAATAACCATTGCTACCAGATTTCCCATAATCTTTTTGATTGTCCCTTCATCTTTCTTTCCAATCGCCCTGGATAACACAGAAGCAGATCCAACTCCTAACATTGCCGCAGAACCCGCATTGATGAGTGTAAAAGGATAAGACACCGATACGGCGCCCATCTGAGCCGCCCCTACCATCTGTCCTATAAAAATTGAATCCATCATATTATAAAGCCCGACAACAACCATACCTAAGATTGCTGGTATGCTTAATTCTAACATGAGAGAAAATGGATTTTTGGTCAATAACTTTGTTCTTGTATCAATTGCTTTTTCCATTGTTGATTCCTCCAAAAAATAAATTAGCTTAGTCTAACCATTTTTATTATAGCGAATCATATCGCGTTTTGTCCGCTCTGTTTAGCAGGGTTTCAGCTCCATTTAGAAATCATTTGTTTGTTCTATATAAAACGCGCTGCCGTCCCTACTTCCCAAAACATTCATTTCCTGTCAATCGGATCTATTTCAAGAATCCGTTTACAATGCATTCTTCCGCCTCTTTTTCCGTTAATCCCAAAGTCATGAGTTTTATTAACTGCTCACCGGCGATTTTGCCAATTGCTGCTTCATGAATAAGCATTGCATCCATATGCCTAGCATCCAATTTCGGGATAGAAAGTACCCTTGCTTGATCCATAATGATTGCATCACATTCTGCATGTCCGTTACATATATTCGCACCTATAATATTGGCCTCGAAGCTCTGATTAGAATAATCTTTAGCAACAGAACGGGAAATGACATCAGCATTGGAAAATTCCCCTTTTAATTCCACTTCATAAATACTGGTTGCTTTCTGTTTTCCATGTGTCATAAGCCGTTCCTTAATTACCAGCTTTGCACCTTTCGAAAGCACTGCTTTTGAAGTACGAATCGTAGAATCCACTCCTTTAATCTGTACCATTTCCATCTCCACATAGCTTCCTTCTTCCTGATATACCTCTGTAACAGGATTCAGAATACGCTTTCCATATCCCTCCCCAGTTCCATAATGTTTTTCTACGTATTTAACTTTAGCATTCCTTCCCACAAAAAAGCGATGAATTCCATCGTGTTGGGAATCTAACGCACCACTGTTATGAATGCCACATCCGGCAACAATTACCACATCACAATCGTTACCAATATAAAAGTCATTATAGACACTTCCTTAAAGCCACTTTTGCTTAGTATTACGGAATATGTACACTTTCCTTCTTGGTTCCCGGCTTAATTCTTATATCAATTCCACTCTTTCCTTCTTTGGAAACAATATTAATATTGGCTGTTGTATTTCTTGCTGTCATTTGACCATTGGCACGGATATTATAAGCTCCCGCAGGAATTTCATGAAGATCTGCAACCTCTTCTAATAATCTCTTCTGAATCTTATCCATTATCTCCTGCCTCCTTTCATAAAACTTTTACACATATCCACCGCAGAAACAGTCCCTAAAAGTTCTGGTAGAACCTCATCCCTGCTTCCTTTTCTGATAAATTTTTCCTTCTGAAATGACTACGATATCATCAGCAATTTTTAAAATTCTCTCCTGATGGGAAATTATAATAATTATTCTTCCTTTATTCCTCTCACGCATTCGTTCAAATACCTGGATTAAGTTTTGAAAACTCCACAAATCAATTCCTGCCTCTGGTTCATCAAAAATAGAGAGCTTGGTTCCTCTGGCAAGTACCATGGCAATTTCAATCCGTTTTAATTCTCCTCCTGAAAGACTCGCATTTAACTCACGATTTATATAATCCTTTGCACATAACCCTACTTCAGATAAATATTCGCAGGCATCTCCAAATGACAAGTTTCTGCCAGAAGCCATTCGGAGCAAATCCAACACTCGAATCCCTTTGAACCTGACGGGTTGTTGGAATGCAAAACTAATTCCATTTTTAGCACGTTCTGAAATACTCATGTCGGTAATATCATGCCCTTCCATAAAAATAGAGCCGGATGCCGGACTCTCAATACCTGCAATCAGCTTTGCCAATGTAGATTTACCTCCTCCATTTGGCCCAGTAACTACTACAAACTTTCCATCATCTACCGTAAGATTAATATTACTCAAAATTTTCTTTGTACCTTTTTCCTCCTTCACATCAAAGGATAATCGCTCTAACTTTAGCATATTTATATTCTCCTAACTTTTTAACCATTTCGTTTGGATATGGTTCTATTAACTTCTTTTTCTAGTTTCATACAATACTATCTATGTTCAAGCAAACAAGCCAATATCAAATCTTTTTCAATAATTCATAAACAGCTCGTTTTACAATCATATTCTGCTTCCATGATGACCGTTTCCCCAGGCACACTTTTCTCTCATAGGAAAAATATGCTCATCATAATGTAGACAAATTTTTCCTATGAGACCAAAAGCTTCCTGGAGTTCATTCAGCCTTATGCTAATTAGACATTTTTTCCAATAAACTTAATGCTTCTTCCAATTTAGGATTTGGCTTGTCTGTCTGTAATGCTTCTGCAACACAACTCCGTATATGTGCCTGCATAATTTCTTGATTTGCGCTTTTAATAGCGCTTGCGTAGCCAATAGCTGATTAGATATATCTACACAATATCTATTTTCATCAACCATTTTTAATATGCCGTCTAATTGTCCACGGGCAACCTTCAGTTTATGAGATACATCCGTTTTTTTAGCCTTCACTTTATAATTCCTCCTTACGTACAGCAGGAAATGTTTCATAGATACCTGAAATATACCTATTTTTATACTTAATCAACTATCACTGTATTTTTTTACTTCATATCCAGCCTCTTCAACTGCATCAGATAAAATTACATCAGATACTTCAACTCCCAACGTAACTTCTGCCGTCTTTTTTTTCAAGGCTCACATCAACATTTGTTACACCGCTCACAGCCATAAGCGCATTTTTAACATGCATCACACAATTTCCACATACCATTCCTTCAATTATAATTCTTTTTTTCATTTTATTTTTTTCTCCTTTTTCCTTTTATAAATTCAGTATCTGTCATATTGTTTTGATTTAAAAAATCTTAACCTTAATA